>Ga0163149_10004010_pt1 | contig 16400 bp, 20 predicted proteins | sample OliLakLV19MP5G1_FD_148604 | JGI IMG/M metagenome (GOLD analysis project Ga0163149, IMG submission 148604) | Freshwater microbial mat bacterial communities from Lake Vanda, McMurdo Dry Valleys, Antarctica - Oligotrophic Lake LV.19.MP5.G1 | ecosystem: Environmental > Aquatic > Freshwater > Lake >...
TCGGCTCAGATTAAGACCAGAAGCAGGTCGCCGGTACACTCAGGCTCGACCTTGCCCAGTATCGCGAAATGGCCGCCTTCTCGCAGTTCGGCAGCGAGCTGGACAAAGCCACGCAGATGCAGCTCGCGCGGGGTGTGCGGATGGTGGAGTTGCTCAAGCAAGGGCAATACAAACCGATGCCGGTCGCCGACCAAGTGCTGTCGATTTACGCGGGAGTCAATGGATACCTGGACGATGTCCCGGTCGACAAAGTGCAACAGTTCGAAGCCGACCTGCTGCATTATGCGCAACAGCACCATCCCGAGCTGAAAAAAGAAATTGCGAGCATCGGAAAGATCGATGACAAGGTCGCCGCCAGACTGAAAGACATTCTGACGACCTTTAAACAAAAGATGGGATACGGGGCCAAACCATAATTCATAATTGTAAATTTTGAATTTTTAATTGGGGCGCTGAGCCCCTGACACTATGCCCAGCTTACAGAGTCTACGCCGTAAAATTGCGGCGTTCAAAAATACACAGAAGATCACCAAGGCCATGAAGATGGTGGCTGCGGCGAAGCTAAAACGATCGCAAGACCGTATTCTAGCTGCGCGTCCCTACGCCCTCAAGATGCGTGGTGTCGTCAGCAACCTGAGCCAGCGTGTGAATCGGGCCTCCCATCCCCTGCTGCAGAAGCGCGAAGGGAAGAAGGTCGAAGTGCTCGTCGTCACCAGCGATCGAGGACTGTGCGGCGGGTTCAACGGCAATATCGTGCGAAAGAGTTCGGAGTTTGTGCGTCAATGCGAGGCCCTGGGATCACAGGTCACCTTGAGCATCGTGGGTCGCAAAGGTCGCGACTATTTTCGCCGGCGCACCTGGCCGATCAGGCAGGAGTGGACCGGCATCTTCGACAAGCTCACCTTTGAGCATGCCATCGATATCGGCAGCGACCTGACCGATCACTTCGTCAAGGGGACGTTCGACGAACTCCATATCGTCTATAACGAGTTCAAGTCGGCGATTCAACAGCGTGTGATCGTGGAGAAGCTGTTTCCCGTCGATGCCGCAGCCGAATTCGGGACGGCCCAAGCGGAAGGCACGACCGGCGGCAGCTACCTCTATGAACCCGACGAAGCTGACCTCTTGAACGTATTTATTCCGAAGCATTTCCAGACACAGACATTTCGTATCTTGTTGGAGTCAGCCGCAGCGGAACATGGAGCCCGCATGGCGGCGATGGACGGCGCAACCAGGAACGCAGGACAACTGATCAAGAAAGTGACCCTGCATTACAACAAGACCCGCCAGACGGCCATTACCAAAGAGTTGATGGACATCGTCGGCGGCGCAGAAGCGCTGAAATAGATTGGACGTTCTGAGCGTTGGGTGCTGAGTGAAAACGCCGCCAGAACCGACACCTCAGAACTCATGACTCAGAATTCAGAACTTGCGAGAGAAGGAGCGGTATGAGCATAGGAAAAGTGATTCAAGTGATCGGGCCGGTGGTGGACGCGGAGTTTCCTCCCGGACAACTGCCGAGCATTTACAACGCCCTCAAAGTGATTCAGGAAGAGAATACAACCACCGGCACGCCGGCTGTCCGCATCACTCTTGAAGTCGCGCTGCACCTCGGTGAAAACCGCGTGCGCGGCATCGCCATGTCCACGACCGACGGTCTCACGCGTGGAATGGATGTGCATGATACCGGGGCGCCGATTTCCGTGCCGGTCGGCCGCGAGACATTGGGACGGCTGATCAATGTGTTAGGCGAGCCGGTGGACGAGATGGGCCCGATCACGACCTCGAAGACCTATCCCATTCACCGACCTGCGCCGCGCCTCGAAGATCAGGACACGAAGACCGAAGTCCTGGAAACCGGTATCAAGGTCGTCGATCTTCTTGAACCCTACAGCAAGGGCGGCAAGGTCGGCCTCTTCGGCGGCGCCGGAGTCGGTAAGACCGTCATCATCATGGAGCTCATCAACAACATCGCCTTACACCACGGTGGTTTCTCCGTCTTCGCCGGCGTCGGCGAGCGAACCCGTGAAGGCAACGACCTCTGGCACGAAATGCAGGAGTCGAAGGTTATCGATCCCAAGGACTTCACCAAATCGAAGGTCGCGCTGGTCTATGGCCAGATGAACGAGCCGCCCGGAGCCCGTCTGCGCGTCGCCTTGACCGGACTGGCCGTCGCCGAATATTTTCGCGACGAAGAAAACCAGGACGTGCTGCTCTTCGTGGATAATATCTTCCGGTTCACCCAGGCCGGCTCAGAAGTGTCGGCCTTGCTCGGACGTATGCCGTCCGCCGTCGGCTATCAGCCCACCCTCTCGACCGAGATGGGACAACTACAGGAACGCATCACCTCCACCAAGCGTGGATCCATCACCTCGGTGCAGGCGATCTATGTCCCGGCAGACGACTTGACCGACCCGGCGCCGGCCACCGCCTTTGCCCACTTGGACGCGACGACCGTGTTGTCACGGCAACTGGCTGAGTTGGGCATCTATCCAGCCGTTGATCCGCTCGACTCCACCTCACGTATTCTCGACCCGCAAGTCATCGGCGAAGATCACTATAAGGTCGCACGAGGAGTCCAGTCCGTGTTGCAGCGGTATAAAGATCTCCAAGATATTATCGCCATTCTCGGCATGGATGAATTGTCGGAAGACGATAAGATGGCGGTGGCTCGTGCGCGAAAGATTCAGCGCTTCTTGTCACAGCCGTTCCACGTCGCCGAAGCCTTTACCGGCTCACCCGGTAAGTATGTGAAGCTCAAAGACACCGTGCGAAGCTTCAAGGAAATTCTCGCCGGCAAGTACGATCATCTCCCAGAACAGGCGTTTTACATGGTCGGCCCCATCGAGGAAGTGATTGCGAAAGCCGAGAAGATGGGCGTGAAAGTTTAGCAGCGTGAGAAGAAAAACGTGAAGCGTGAAGCGTGAAACGAGAAGAACATTCTTGGTCGATTTCACCTTTCACCTCTAACCCTTCACGTTTCACAAGGAACGAATGGCTGGAAAGATTTTATTAGAGGTTGTCACACCAGAGAAGTTGCTCTTGAGCCAGCAGGTGGATGAGGTTATCGCCCCAGGCTCAGAGGGCGAGTTCGGCGTGCTGCCAGGACACTGTCATTTCCTGTCTACGTTACGCATCGGCGAGCTGCGCTATCGCGTCGGGGACTTGACCAATCATATGGTGATCCTCTGGGGATTCGCAGAAGTCACGCCAACCAAAGTGACGATCATGGCCGAGATCGCCGAAAAGGCCGAAGATATCGACGTGGGCAGAGCCCAAGCGTCCGTTGAGAAGGCCGAGGAGCGCCTCAAGGCCGGCGGCCTGCCGTCAGAAGTGAAAGAAGCTGAAATCAGTCTCGAAAAAGCCCGCCTCCGAAAAAAGATCGCCGACCGCGCCCGCAAGACCGGCCACGCCTAATTCCCGCATTATCCACACTCGGCTAGCATTCAGAACGACACCTGAACAGCTCGGTTCGACTTGCTTGCTGGACCGAGAACTGTTCGCCGCATTACTTCCCGTGAATCGACAAAGCCCTCTCGCTCACCGCGATAAACAGTTTCGTCATTGGTTCGTAATCGCAGGCTAGGCTAGCGTACACCGCGGCAAAATACTCCCGCCGTTTTCGGCCTGCCCATCAAGCCATCTTCTCTGGTGGTTCACTCCCTAAGTCATTCGCAATCAGCCGGAACTGTTCGAGCGCGGCTTCGAGGTCGTCGACGATTTCTTGGGCGATGATGTCGGGATTGGGGAGATTGGCGGAGTCTTCTAGGGAGTCGTCTTTGAGCCAGAAGATGTCGAGGCTGGCTTTGTCGCGGGCGATGAGTTCGTCGTAGTCATAGGCGCGCCAGCGGCCATTCGGGTTTTTTGACGACCAGTTTGCCTGTCCTGAGCTTGTCGAAGGACGGGTGTGCCTATTCGCCGGATTGTAGCATTTCACGAACTCGTCGAGGTCTTCGCGCTTGAGCGGATCGGTCTTGAGTGTGAAGTGTTTGTTGGTGCGTAGGTCGTAGATCCAGAGCTTCTTGGTCCAGGGGGTCTCGCTCGCGGGCTTCTTGTCGAAGAAGAGCACGTTGGCTTTGACGCCCTGCGCATAGAAGAGGCCGGTCGGCAGACGCAGAAGCGTGTGCACATCGCACTCGTGCAGGAGTTTGCGCCTGACGGTTTCTCCCGCGCCACCCTCGAAGAGCACGTTATCAGGCACCACGACCGCGGCACGACCATTTTGCTTCAGCAACGTTTTGACGTGCTGGACGAAGTTGAGTTGCTTGTTGGATGTCGTGGCCCAGAAGTCGTCACGTTCGACGATGTCCCGTTCCTTGGAGACCTGTCCCTCTTCGCCGACGATAGTCGTGCTACTCTTCTTCCCAAATGGCGGATTGGTCATTACGATGTCGAACCGATCGCCAGGATCAGCGGCCAAGGAGTCGGATACGACGATAGGCAGGTCTTTGTCGCTGCCGATCCCGTGGAGCATCAAATTCATCGCGCAGAGCCGTGCCGTGCTTTGGACCAATTCCCATCCCTTGAATGTGCCCTGCTTGAGCTGTCGCTTTTCGTCCTTGGTGAGATTGGGATAATGCTTCACGATGTAGTCATGTGCGGCCAGGAAAAACCCGCCGGTCCCGCAGGCTGGGTCGCAGATGGTCTCGTTGGATTTCAGGGCAATGGCCTCTACCATCGCAACAATCAGCGGCCTTGGGGTGAAGTACTGGCCTGCGCCGGACTTTGTGTCTTGCGCGTTCTTCTCCAGTAAGCCCTCGTAGGCGTCCCCCTTCACATCGGCACTCATCGTGGACCATTCTTCCTTGTCGATGAGATCCACAATCAGCCGCCGAAGCTTGACGGGGTCCTGAAACTTATTCTGGGCCTTCGTGAAGATCAGGCCGAGCATGCCCTTCCCCTTACCAAGCTCTTCCAAGAGATGACGGTAGTGGTCGAACAGGTCGTCGCCGTCCCTCTTCAGCAGGCTGGGCCAACTGTACTTGTCGGGAATCTGGCTGGGCTGGTTGTATGGCGGCTTGGTGCGCTCGTCAGCCATCTTGAGGAACAGCAGATACGTCAACTGCTCGACGTAGTCGCCATAACTCATCCCGTCGTCACGGAGAACGTTGCAGTAATTCCAGAGCTTTTGAACAATAGCTGAGGGACTCATGTTCAGATAGTTTGGGCGTCAGGGAAGACGTTATTAGGGCTGCACTGGGGTGGAAGTCGGATGGAGCCACCAGCTTAGGTGGACCCAGCTCCCATCCTTATGTTCCAGTCATAAGTTCGGCTTCGAGAGGGTGGTCTTTTTTGAAACGGCTGACGCCGAGGACGGTGAATCCCAAGATATGCCCGTGCTCGTCCACGCGCTCCATGACGGCCTCGTAGGCCGTTGGACGCATGAACCCTGGAGCATCGCTGAACTGCACTTCCAGAAAATCGCCTTCAGGATCGAACCAGACCTTTACTTTTTCGGCCATATCGTTTCTCCCGTCTTGAGTTGGTCAGTCAAATAGGCCGTCACCACGAACCCGTCATCAGGGGGATACTTTACCACGACACACAGCCATTTCCCACCAACCAGCGTCTGGGCATAGAACTCATAAAACAACTGGACGGTATTATCCGAACGAGAGACCCGCACTTCCGCTGGAGATTGGAGCACCCGTTCAATCTCCGCCTCCATGTCGGCCATTTCCTGATGTTGGAGGATATGTGCAGCCCGTTCATCGGTCAGCCTGACAGATCGGCCAAAACAATCACGGACGATCTTCATAGCTCTCCAGCAAGGCAAGCTGAAACAGAGTTGCCGCCATAGCTCATCCCGTCTGCCTGTGCGTCGGACGCAAACAGATCGTCGCCGTCTTTCTTGAGCAGGCTGGGCCAACTGTACTTGTCGGGAATCTGGCTCGGTTGGTTATATGGCGGCTTCGTGCGTTCGTCGGCCATTTTGAGGAACAGCAAGTACGTCAACTGTTCGACGTAGTCTCCATAGCTCATCCCGTCGTCGCGAAGGACGTTGCAGTAGTTCCAAAGCTTTTGGACGATAGCTGAATGTTGCATAGGTCTCGATTACTTTTGAAATAAGGATGGTTGATCAGAAGCTGGGACTAGGTTCTTTGCGTCCTGAAACATGCGGTCCGCATTTGGCGGGAACCCAACCCGGTTCAAAGCATTTTCAATTTCCTGTTTGCAGACTACAGCTATTCCATGGGCTCCAGCAGCTGAGAGGTCTGCTGCCACTTCTTCGCGAGATAGCGGCGTGACGATTGCTGATTGTAACTGTAGGTGCCCATAACGGGCGTCGGCTAACTTCTCTTTGATCAACGTGGTTCTCTGAACCAATTTTGCCAGCTTGTCATTCTCATTAATTAAGCCAATTGTGCATTCGATTATTCCCACATGGCCAGATGGGGTGACTGCGATTATGTCTGGGCCTTTCTGAAGCTTTGGAATGCGACCGTAGTTCGCGACAGAGAACCCAAGAAGCGTTAATAATGTGGAAACCGCGCTTTCGAAGGCATATGGCTTGTCTGTTTCCGGCTTGAGAAGCATCTTCCTCAAAAGTTCTAAGTCCTGATCAAATATCTGGTGGATCGCCTGCCAAGGATTGAGATGCTTTTTCGGATCTGTGACCCACCATTGGTGCAGCGAAATCCGGTCATAGCTCAAGAAGGCTTGCACTACCGAAGCTTCAGCTATATCGATTCGATGAAATGCGAACTTGAGATCCTTCTCATCTCGCCATTCGAAGCTATCACCAGTAACGCTCCCACGAACAATCTGCTGGTCCTTCTGGAGTATTCTATAACCAAGGCGCAATTTGCTGGGATCGAGCGCTTTGGCAACCCGACATTCGATAACAGCTTCGCTCCCATTAATGGCCGAGTTTGCTCCAACTATCGCAGGCGTCCTTGCGACAATCTCCAGTGTTGTGGAGTCTCCAATTTGGATCAAAGCAGGCAACCCGCAGTGGCCCAGTAGTTCATCCAATGAGTCAAATGGGGCATCTGCAGCTTTCATCTCCCAGTCAAACTGTCTGCTATCTCCCACGGTGACCAGGACGTTATGTTTCGCTATTCCGCGAACAATGAGACTTGGCAATCTTGGACCATCTGAGATCAAAGGATGGTAGACCGGGGCAAAGTAACCTGAAATAGATCCCGAGGAGTCGGTAGCAAGAGACACACAGCCCTTGTCTGTGTCCATCTGCCCAGCTGTTGCTCCCGCGATAAATCCAGCGATCGATTCCGGTGTTGCCAACTTTACAAATCGACCGGCGATAATATGCTCCGTTTCAAACTGAAAAGGTGTTTCATTGACTCCATCGCGAGTTGGTTCCAGCAATATCCGGCCAAATAGTAACCGATTCCCTTCCGGCCCTTTTACCGCTACATAAGAATGCACTGAATAGATGTGCGCACCTTTCCATGTGGAGAGAAGGGCTTCGAAACCTACGAAAGCATGATCGTATGGAGAGCTCATTGAAGTGTTGCCAATTCACCAGAAAATGCCCTCGCCAGTATTGACTGCCGCAGGCGGTCGGCGCGGGTGAGGTTTGCTTTGACGGCGGTTTCGAGTTCGTCGATGACAGACAGGCGGCGCTCGACTTCGGCGACGATCTGCAGTTGCTCTGTCACCCGAGGGATATCGAGCGGTAACACTTTGAGATCACCGCCTGAGATCCCAGATTGTCCAGCCGTGGTCCGAATCTTCGAGTCAATGTATTCTCGCGCACGGCCAGTCGAGGCCAGGATCACCAAGAACTCGGGAAGCAGCATCGAGCTTGGGACACGAACTCGTATCAGCTTGTCTGGGTAAACCGTGGGAGGTAGGCTTGCCGGTACTCGCGCGCACACTCCTACATAGTCCCGGTTTCCGTTATATCGCGTGAACAATACGTCGCCTGGCTCAATAAGGAACGGCTCATAGTCGGCTGGAGTGCCGGACAAATAGCGAACATCGTTCGTATCCAGTTTCATCGTGCGAACCGCGCTAATCCGAAAAATACGTGTCCCCTGCTCCGCATCGGGCTTCTTCGAATAGCCGTTTCTGATGGAAGTCGTGACATCACCAAGGGCGACTTGTTTCCAAGGCCCCGCGGTCGGCGCGAGTTTCCCTTCGACGGCGGCTTTGAGGACAGCAGATTTGTAGCGTTTGAGGTTGGCCTTGACGCGCTTGAGGTTGGCGACGGCTTCGTCGCGGCGGGAGAACTGCTTTTCGATCTCCGCGACAATTAGGTTCTGTTCTTCTAGTGGTGGCTTGACCAGTTCAGAATCCTCAAACTTGCCTTTCGTGATGTGCGCTAGCCCGGCTCCTCCATGTGCGGCGCGGATGTATTCGTTGAGGTTCTGGTTGATCGCGAGCTGGAGAAACTTCTTATTGAAGTCAACAACGTCAAACATCACCTTGAAGATGTGCTGGTTTAGCCAGGCCTTCCCACCGCGCCATATATGGGCACCAAAAGAAGTTCCAGGTGTACCAGACCAGGCGAAAAGTAGATCACCGTTATTGAGCAAGAACTTCTCCGGCAGATCGCCTTCGTAGTAGTTGAATGGAGCTTCCGCATTATTGAGGTTTTGGATACGGACAATCGGGAGCCCTCTTTCTTTCCACTCACTCGGCTTAAAGGCCCGGCCGTTAATTAACCGCAGAGCATCACCAACGCGAACCTTGCCCCATGCATTCGTCGCCCTATTTCGTATGATTGTCTTCACGCCGCTAACGCCCCGTTCCTGCCTGCATGCCTGCCTGCCTTGGGCGCACGCACAGGCATGCAGTTCTTCAATGAGCTTGTTCGGCTCGTTGCCGACGAGTTGATCACTTCCCCCGTCCCGCCGTTCCAGATGATCAGAGCCAGACCAACCTGTCTGCCGTGACGGCACAGGCAGGCGCGCCGGTTCTCACACGTGCAGTGACGCGCTGAGAGACTTCGGAGGAAGTTATTCGTCGATTGGTCGCTTGAGAACCTGCGCCACTACCCCATACACCGCGCCGGTTAAGCCATCAAGCTCATGCTCAATATCTTGGCTTTGGCCAAGTTTGCTGGTCCATCGGCCGTTGGGAAGCTGCCGGGCCGCATGGGTCGGCTTCCCGTTTTCATCCACGTACAGCGCGATTTTCTCGTATCCTTGCTCAATGTTCGCGTTTCCGCATGGAGTGAATCCGATCGAACCGAACGCTTTGATGAAGGCATCGAGGGTTTCCTGCACAGGAATGGTTGGCGGCCAGTACGCGAAAGACCCAGCCACAGGCCACCACCATCTCTCCGTTTCGCCTGCTGCCCAGGCAATACAGTTGTAGTCAGGTGAAACAGGACTTGTGATGGAATGATTGAGTGGTGTTAGGTGAGGGAACACGCTTTCAAGCTCATTGCTCACCAGGCCAGCCCCTGCTCCTTACCCCACGTGAGCCAAGCCTCGGCCATCTTCCTCAGCTTGCCTCGGTCTTCGGGCTTGACGGGATCGGCCCCGGTAATCGCATGCAATGCCCAAAACCAGTGGTCCGGTTTCCGTTCAAGCTCACGAAGAAGGAAGGGAACTGCTGCAAGGCCCATCCCAATGATCCTCTGGTACGTCGGATGGAGGATCATTTGGGTGAGGGAGGATGTAAAGCGAACATCCTGCCGCCATGCTTCTGCCAAGGAATAGAACTTCTCGGCGTCACTTAGAGGCCTTCTCGTGACAGGATACCTATAATGCTCTTCGGCCTCGATCCATGGGTCCATAAGCACATCATGTTCAGAGCTCGCTCTAGAAATGGAGGCATAGTCCAGCGCCATGGGGACCGGCACCGTCGCCATACTCATAGAAACAGCTCCTTTGCTTTAGGCGTGATGCTTTTGAAGAAGATATCATTTTTCAGATCGTGAAGGTGCTCCAACGTCTCCCACATCGCATTGTCCTGAACATCGAACACCGCCATGCGAAACACATCAATGTCAAATATCAGTGGGAGCCGATTGCTCGATTCGTCAATAGGTTCCACGGTCTCGGTCACGATCGCAACTGCTTGGGCCTTCGGATCGGGGATGACCAGCCTCATAAAAAAGCTGTCTAACCCCTGTGGCAAATCAGGGGCTATCTCGGGTGTGGTGAGAATGTAGTCCTTGTAATCTCGCATCGGGAGGGGAATTTCGATGCGATTAATGTAACGGAGGGCTACGCGAGTGACAGTTTCGGGTGAAGCGATCCGGACATACTGCTGCCAAAGCTCCTTGGCCTCATCTCGAAGGGATGTCCATTTGTCGTACGGTTTCAGCCGGCTAAAGGTAAAACCGTCCAAACGCGCTTGGACAACTTGCCTGCCGTCAACCGAAGTGAACAAATATCCGTCTGGCCCACCCGTAGCCGATTGGGACACTTCAGGAACTGGGCTTGCCTTAATTTCAACATGTCCGCGCCACGCCAACCGTTCTTGTTTAGATGGGTATTGTTGCTTTATGGCATCATGGAAGGTGGCTAACTTTGCCAAGTCGGTTTGCGCAGGAAGTGTCACCCGAATGTCGAGAAGAGCTTCGGTGATGGGCGCATTCGGAAACCGAGTTGTTTCGACCATGCCTGAATACTAAGTTCTTTCGCTCAGAAAAGGAAGACCCAGCGGCATCTTCAGTTTGAAACCCTGCGCCGAACAACAGGGCCTCACGCTGCTAAGGCCCCATTCAGGTCTTCAATCATCTTGCTCAGCTCATTCCCAAAGAGCTGATGCACTTTCCCGAGCCCACCTTCTTGAGCAAACGGCACGTATTCAAAGTCGTCTGGCTCAACCACAAGGTTCCGGGCGACATGGTCGAGGATCATTTGCGGGTGTAACCGACGACAGAACACAGCCCTTGCAACACCGCTTGTATGGTTTGTGGCGACACTGCGCCGAAGGTTTTGACGATGCTGCTTTCGGAAAGGGTGAACACTTTGTCGAACCTGATCCAACAGGCTTTGGGGAGAGCGCCTTCCACTAAGTCCGTTGCGCCGATTGGCATGGCGTGATTTGGCTGAGCAACTGAGGTGACGGCCAACCCGATGAAGTCGGCGTGTCGATCCGGTGGGGTCAAGACCATGACGGGCCGTTTCTTGGCCGACTGCAGATCCGAGAAGGGAAATGGAATGAGGACAAGGTCGCCTGGCTTACACGCCATTCCAGACCTCATCCTCCTGGTTGTCCCACACATGGCGCATGGCCGGTTCCTGCGCTTGCTTCAACTCTTCAGTAAGCCGGTCTCTCAAACCATGCTTGATTTCAATGTACTCGATGAAATCCAGCACTTCCTGCGCGAGTGTGTCCGGCAGTTTCTGCGCTTCCTTGAAGATTCGCTCGGCTGTCGACATATGTCCTCCGTTTTAGGCCACCAGGGCCATATTCAAGGCGTCCATTATGGTCTGAAGACCCTCTGGAAACAACTGATGTACCTTCCCCAACCCACCCTCTTGCGCAAAGGGCGCGTACTCGAAATCGTCCGGTTCAACGACAAGATTGGCCGCGACATGGTCGCGGATCATTTCCAGCCAGTGGCGCTGTTCATCGGTGAACTTCCGGCCTCTGCTCTCTTGTTCCCCTAGCCAGGCGTTGAAATTGGCATTGACCTTCTCGGGAAATGGCACCAGCTCGTTGTCCTGATGCGTGGCGAACCGGACCAGTGACACGAGGTCCGTGAGGATGCGCTTGCCGCTTGCTCCTTTGACCTTCGACTTCTCCAACGCGGCATAGGCCTGCCAGAGCTGGGATTCATTCCAGAGGTAGGGCGGCTTTTCGATGGCGTTGGCCAGATCCTTGATATCTTCGAACTTCAGCCGCTGTTTGTACGGCTTGCTGTAGAGGACTTGCAAGGCGGTGATCTCGTCCTTGTGCTGTGTGATGAATTGCTCGAACGACTGCACGATGGTGCGGGCTCTGGCTAACGCGTCGGCGCTGAAGCCTGCTTCGATGACTTGGTCCTGGCTGACGTGATCGATAGTGAGTTCGTTCTTCTTTTTGATCTCGACCAGGAGTTCGCGGAACTTCGGATCGTGAAACGGCTTGGCTGCTTCTTGGATCAACTTGGTGGCCACCTGCTGAATCTGCTGATCGGTCGGTTTGCTTGTGCCGAATTGCTGCGCCGCTCGTTCTTCTTGCCGATCTGGATTGACCGCTTCCACGAGACCCCGACTCAGGTCTTTGAGCGTGAGACCGCCACTGACTTTGCTGATGGCCTGTTCATCTTTCTTGGTAATCCGGTGCTCCATGCGGGCGAGCCGTCCGGCAATGCTGGTGAGCACGTCTTCTTCCGTATTCCCCAGGGCCACGGCTTGGAGCAGCTTCTCAAAGGCGACGCTGGGCTTTTTCTCCATCGGTCGCGCGTCGGTCTTGTCTTGCTCGCAGACGCCGACGGCATCGACGATGACGAAGTGGTCTTTGGTCGTGGCATCGGGCGTGACGGCCTTGAGATCATCCGGCTTGATGACGCGAACACCCCGGCCCTTCATCTGTTCGAAGAAGGTGCGGGATTTGACCGCGCGCATGAAGACGACGATTTCGACAGGTTTGATGTCGGTGCCGGTGGCGATCATGTCCACCGTGACGGCGATGCGGGGATGGTAACTGTTGCGAAAGGCCTTGATGAGCTCCTTGGGAGTCACCCCGGTGGTGCGGTAGGTGATCTTCTGGGCGAATTCGTTGCCCTTGCCGAATTCCTCGCGGAGGATTTCGACGATGTTCTCCGCGTGGGCGTCGTCCTTCGCGAAGATGAGGGTCTTGGGTACCTCGGTGCGGCCGGGAAAGATCTCGGTGAAGAGTTTGTCCTTGAAGGCTTTGACGATGGTGCGGATCTGGTCCGGGGCGACCACGTCGCGGTCGAGCTGGTCGGGATCGTAGGCGAATTCGTCGTCAAGCCGCTCCCAACGTTTTGCGCGCGTTTCTCGATTCATCACCTGCACGCTGTATCCGGCATCGACCGTCGAGCCAGCCTGCGTGATAGCGGTGCGGATGCGGTACACGTCGTAGTTGACGTTGACGCCGTCGGCCACGGCCTGCTCGTGGTTGTATTCCATGACGAGGTTCTGATTGAAGAAGCCGAAGGTCTGCTTGTTGGGCGTGGCAGTGAGGCCGATGAGGTGGGCATCGAAGTATTCCAGCACCTGCGCCCAGAGGTTGTAGATGGACCGGTGGCATTCATCGGTGACGATAATGTCGAAGGTTTCAATCGGAATGGCCGGGTTGTAGTCGATGGGCTCAGGTTGTTTGAAGAGTCGTTCGAGGCCGGAGACGGAGACTTCTTCGTCCTCGTCCGACAGTTCCCGCCCCTTGAGCATGGAATACATGCGCTGGATGGTGCTGATGCAGACCCGCGCGGTGGTATCCAGGGTATTGCCCGCTAGCCGCTGAACGATGAACTCTTCAGTGAATTTGAAGTTGTTGTAGGGAGAGACGTATTGCTGGAATTCCTTGAGCGTCTGGTCGCCGAGGTTGCCGCGATCGACGAGGAAGAGCACGCGACGTGCGCCCGCGAACTTGATGAGCCGGTAGATGAAGTTGATGGCGGTGAAGGTCTTGCCGCTGCCGGTGGCCATTTGGATGAGGGCGCGAGGACGATCCTGGACCAGCGATTGTTCAAGATTGTTGATGGCGGTGACTTGTGCAGGCCAGAGGCCTTCTACTTTTAGAGCTGGAAGCTGCTGGAGGCGTTTTCTGAGGGTTGAATATGTGCGGTACGGCTCACGCGTGAGAGCTGCTACATCATCCCTGATCAGAGCCTCCGGCTGTACCCCAGATTGAGTGATCCATTCCGCCAACGTGTCGGGCTTGTGGAATGAAAAGGTATGACGACTTCGGGGTTCCGGATCGAGGCCATTCGTGAATCGAGTTTCGACGCCAGTGCTTTGATAGAGAAATGGGAGCGGACGAACATGTGCCGGTAACTGAGGGGGAAGACCTTCGCTGTATTTCGCTGATTGAATTTCGACCCCAATAAGTGGAAAACCTTCCTTCTTTGCCTCCACAACCCCGGCGGCTTTTCCATCCAGATACAGCAGATAGTCCGCAAAGCCGTGACCGCGTTGGAGTGGAAAGTTTCTGAGCACCACTCCCCTCCCGGCTTGAAGATTTGCGCTCTTGTAGTCCTGAACTCTCCAGCCAGACTGTTCCAGCGCCTGGTCGATGTGCTCGCGCGCTTGATCTTCGGGAGTGGGCATGTGCCGCAGAATACCCCTTTCCCCAAGGGAAATCACCTCGGCTTGCGAGGATGTGAGGCGAGATGTTCAATGCTGAATGGTGAAGTGAGGGGGGCCTGAGGGCGATCTATCGGGTCTTTTGCTGGTCAGATTGGAAACCCATCCAGCGGAACCAAAGAAACAAGACAGACCAGAGAAACCAGATGAACCAGAAAGACGGACTCGGCTTTTAGCTAGGAGGCCACCGATTGCCAGAGTGAGGAAACCCAATTCATGAGGAAGGTCACCCAATCCTCTTCGACTGGTTCGGACGGCTGAATGGGGGGTGACGGCGGCGTCGGGGCTGCAGCCATGGGCTGACTGACAGGTGCGGCTGCCGGCGCCACAGTCGGCTGTAAAACAGGAATGTGTGCTTGAGGAGCAAGGGCTATTTTGGTTGAGTCGTTGATGGGTTCTGCTGGTGATGGAACTGCCGATGCATTCAGTCTCTCTGCCTCATCGTGTTGGGACTTTAGGATTTCAACTGCTGATTGCAGACTGGCCTGCTCTTTGGTCGCACGAGTGACTTCGTGCCGCAGGCTCATCTGTTGGGCCGTCAGTTGCTGGACTGTGCGAGTGAGAGTGCTCAACCGTGTTTGCTTTTCGGCATGCTCGGCCTTCATCTTCTTCGTGGCTTGCTGGAGTGCAGACGAGGCAACCTCCTTTTGCCTTGCGAGGTCAACTTGGCGTTCTTTGTAGACCTTGACTTGTTGGGAAAGCCCCTGCGCTTCTGTTCGGATGCTGGAGAGTTCGGCTTTCGTCGATCCCAGATTCGCGGTCGCGCTATCGTAGGTGCTCCGCGATACACAGGCGCCGGTCGTGAGGGTGGTGAGACACAATATCCCGATTGCTGCGGTGTGAATCTTTTTGGCTCGCCTCATGGTGTTGCCCTCAGAGTGATCATTCAGAAAGCGGCTCATCAATAGACTCCGCTATCTTGTTGTTCGTGCGGCATGGCACGAAAGAGAAATCTCCAGCTTGACCATCAGTATAATTTTTGATGCGAACGTGCAAGTAAAACGCCGAATCCTGCACGGCCCCTCACCAGAACACAGGTCATAACGACACCGCATGGGCAGGGTGCGTTTCGACATGCCGAGGGAGGGCGGGTGAGGAGAGCGACCGTTCAGCTACTTGTTAGCGTGGTAGAGGGTCCGTGAAAACTCACAGCTCCATGAGGTGTCTCACCTGGGCGGCAGTCCCTGTTGCGACGAGGGTCTGGCGTGAGGGAATTGGCATGCGCGACTCCGGCCGTCTCGCGCTGGGGCCCGACAAGGATGTGGATGTGGTGGGCTGAACAGTCAGATTCATAACCCAGTGGATGTGGTAGGGAGTTCGTGGCGCTGAGTTATAACGGGAGAGGGGGTGGCCGATGTCACAGGTCCGTAGCCTGATCAAGGGTCCTAGCATCGAAGTGGTCCTTACGAGAAGACGACGCGGATGCGCAGGCATGGTACATCAAGCCATGGGCGCTGAGGCGGTGATTCTGCCTCGCAGCCACCGCACCAGCCTCGGTCTGCGAGACCATCATGGTCCTCCGTATCAAGACCGCCACCTGGTGGGGCGCGTCTTGAGTCGGCTTCCGTCGTTTACCCGTATGGCCAATCGCGATGACGGACTCGCACGCAATTGCCTGTCCCTGCTTACGCTCGTATGCGCCGAGATCTAGTCGGCATACACAATTGTGAGCAGACCCTATAGCTTTTTGACGAAAGAATCGTAGACGCCGTAGGCCAGAATCAGTCCGATCAAGACGAAATAGATGGTGGAGATTCCGCTATAATCAGGTGGACCATCGCCCATTGGCTCATTCGCCAGCACGTAGGATACCTTGGCCAGCATGACCGTACCCGCCACCGCGATAATCCCTGTACAAATCCTTTTCATCGCTCAATCCTCCCTTCCATCGGATCAAATGGGTAAATGAGGGCAACATAATACTGAAGTTGTAGGGCCTGACGTAATAGCGTGCAAGATAGGGTGTGGGGCTGGGAGGAAAAGCTGAGAGAGTGAAAACGCTGCATGGCGAAGGGCGCGTTCCTGGGGAAGGTGGCTGTCTCGGCAGCTTCAGGTGGGAGGGTGAAGATGCCGCTTGGGTCGGGCGGGTGAGAGGCGCGACTGTCTCAGTGTTCAGCTAGTCCGCATGATTCATGAGCGCTTCTGCTGCAATCGCGGATTCGCTGCTGCGACGCGCCTGCGGCTGGCAGGCTCGCCGTTCGCTCCCTCGACATACTGTTC
>Ga0163149_10004013_pt1 | contig 16388 bp, 9 predicted proteins | sample OliLakLV19MP5G1_FD_148604 | JGI IMG/M metagenome (GOLD analysis project Ga0163149, IMG submission 148604) | Freshwater microbial mat bacterial communities from Lake Vanda, McMurdo Dry Valleys, Antarctica - Oligotrophic Lake LV.19.MP5.G1 | ecosystem: Environmental > Aquatic > Freshwater > Lake >...
AAATTTCTACTGCTTCACAAACTTCTTCACTACCAGCACTTTGCCATCTGCCACCACTTGCAGGAAGTAGAGGCCATTGGGTAAAAGGCCTGCTTGTACGGTCAATTTGGACATGGCACTATCGTTGTCTGTGTCATATCTGTGCAGCCATTCGCATCCATTACTGTTAGCGTGTATGTGGTGCCTAATGGACCAGGAGCAGGGATATCTGTTATGGTGGGTGTTGTAGCCGTTTGAGGTTGACCGTTAATATCAGTCCACGACCAAGAATAAGTAAGCGGGCCGCAGTTGCCAAAAGAGCACGGGCCCTCCTGTCCGCTCAGTGTGATCGGTTCTCCTTCGCAGGGGCAGATCGGCACCGGGCAACAGATTTTGGCTATCGGTTCACAGACTGTCACACAAACTTTATTGGACGCGACCGTAAAACAGCCATCGAAACAGGTCACTGTATAACAGGCACTGGCAGATGCGAAGACCGTGTTCAATGTGTTCAGAAAATCTCCAAACCCTACCAGTAGGCCGTTGGCGTACCATTCGTAGGTACAATTTGGGTCAGGGTTTTGAACGCTCAAAAATGAATTACCTCCTTTGCAAATGGAGCTGGGAACAGCTGTAATCACTGGCGGAGGCGGAGGTGTTTTCAGGCAAACTCGCAGCTCATTGGTATGGCACGGTGGGCAAGTCGAATTAGGGTTCAAGGGTCGGCATTCTATGCGGTACATGATATTCGTCTCTCCTAAAGGCCACATATAGGGCGAGATCATGGGCTGGGAATGGGGCAAAATGCCTGTGTTTTGGTTTGAGTTGCTGCCGCCCATGTTGTTCCAGAAACCCGGTTGGGTATTGGGGTACATAAACTGCCAAACGGGGTTGCAATTCAGGAACAAAGTAGGATCTACCATCTCGATCGCGGCATCATTGCCCGGACATATGATGTAGTGGTCGGGATTGTTATCAGGATCGGGCATGAGGTTGATCAGGTTGCCAGGACTACTGCCCGTTATAGAGCCGCAAACCGGTCTTTTGTCCACCCTGATACAGGTTTGCGTTGTATATGCCGGACAAGCACAATTGGTGATGACCGCTTTGAAACACATATCCATCGTACCCAAGGGATAGATGAAACTGGTCAAATTGTCATAGGAGCTGCCTAACGGATTTCCATCGAGACACCATGTGACATTCACCGTTGAACCGATATTCTGCAATACCCAGGCCGGTCCATTCAATGAAACATTCAGTAGAACGAAACTACCCTCACAAATCGGGCCGGGCGGATTGATTACTACGCTGACATTGCTGATCGGGCAACAAATCTGCAAGGAGAGCGGATCAGTGGTGTAGGTACAGGTATTTGTCCCATTTGTCACCGTAATGATGGCACGATAACAGCGATTCACAAATGAATTCAGACCACAGGTAACACTGGTAGCCGGGTGGTTAGGGGGGGACACAAAAGAAAATCCACTGAACAGCGCGCCGGTTCCCGGTGTGATGATCGTACCGGGCGTAGTAAAGCAATCATCGCTGTATTCCCAAACCACCGATGAGCCTGCCCCGGCTTGGGCGAGGTTCCCATTCCCATCATAGATTGAGAAATGGACGGGGTCGCCGCTACAGATATTGACTAATCCGACGGTTTGAAGCGGGTCGGAAATAAAGACACTGCTCTGTACGTATTGTGGATACAGTAGCGGGGCGGTGGAAATGGTGAAATTGCTCAACCCGCTTGGGTTGGTCAGCGTAAAACCCGGAGGAAACAAGTTCGGTGGGGAAAGGAGGCCGTGATTTCCATTTCCTGTGCAATCGCTCACTTGGGAAAAGGAAACATTGTTAAAGTTTGCTTGGGCCTCGTCCAATTGCCAGTAGGCCACCAGGCCAGGTTCGTTGCACTTCAGTACACAGGCGCCGCAGGCAGTGAAGTTTGCCGGAGACAAAGCGATATTCCAGAGTTTGATATCGTCTACTTTGCCATGCCAGTCCAGCGCATTGGTAGCGCCGCCGTGACCTACCATCAAATAGGTTACCGCCAAACTTGATGCTGATAAACCTGTAAAAGCAGGTACTAAGTTTCCATCGTAATACACATTGATGGTTCCGCCCTGCCGAACTGCCGAAATGCAATGCCATTGATTATCGCGCACGTTGATGGTGGATTGTACATAGCCTGTGCCAGAAAGAAAAACAGAGAGTATGCCTTGGCATTCCCCTACCTCGAAGCGGTTGGGACCCGATGCCCCCAGCGCGAAAAGCCGCCTGAAATCAGCAGTACAAGTCCCATTGCCGCCTGTGGCTTCGGAGGTGAACCACATTTCGACGGTTAAATCAGAATTGGAAGAAAAATTCTGGATAGGTGATAGGATGATGTAATCGTTGACGCCATCAAAGTGGAGCGCGTCGTTTTGCCCAAAAAGCCCATTGCAGCAAAACAGCAGCGCAAGCAGAATCCGGCCCAAACCGGAATATATGTTCGTACGCATTGGTTGTAGATTTTTGTTGTGAAAAGAAGTTTGTATGGCGGAAGGTCTTTCCGCTTAAAAATGGTTTTTTGAGGTTTAGGCGTCATTACTCGCTTCGCACAATTTTCCCAACCCAAACCAGCACATCGCTTTCAAACACCCGGACGAAGTAAAGCCCATTGGGTAAATGCGCCAAAGACAGGGTATGTGAAGCCTGATTTTCCGGAATACGTTCGGAAGCAAGCACCTTTCCATTTACATCCACTACCTCTACTCGGCCTTTACGCAGCGCAGCAGGGCTTATCTGAACGGTCATACTTCCCGTGGTTGGGTTTGGGTGAATATCTACCTTCATCCCTATGGGCAAAATCACTTCAGGAGCATCCACGTACATACACCCGGTTCCGGTGCTTACGCACTGGGCCACATCGTGGTAGGCATTTTTGATACATGGGCCAAAGCCGTAGTCGCAAATAGACTCAAACCGGAAATGACCGCCACACATAGTGGTAAATGTTAGGCTGTTTGGCGTACCTACCGGCACCCAGGTTCCTGTGGCAATGTCCAGTTGATACCACTGGTAAGTGCAAGTGACGCCCGGCGGACAAGGGTCTTGAGGCGGAAGTACCATACCTCCAGTCAATGTATATTGAGTAGTCTTGTCACATACATAGCAGGGGCCGTCAATCGCGGGCACACAAGAGGGGTTAAGGATAATTGGCCAAGTTTTCACTGCCTGGTTGCAGCAGTCGTCTTTTACAATGGCGCAGTAAACGCCCGCCACACTTCCTGCTTGGAGATAGGTGTACGACACTGGGGAATTAGGCGAACTGCTGGTATGGATCAAGTTCCCATCTTTATACCATTCGATGGTATAGCCGCAGCCAGGCTGACCTCCACCAGGGTTTGGTGTGGGTGTGAAATCCACGGTCAGCACCACATAATTTTCAATGCATGGGTCAGGAATGGCGGTAAAGTTGACGATGGTAAGTGGGTCTTTCACGTCTACTTTCAGCACCTCTTGTTTGGGCGGGCAAACGCCGTTTTTTGCCTCCACCATGAACCAGGTGGTTTGCCACAGTCGGTTGGAATAGATGATTGGGTTTATCATGCCAGCCCCAGCGATTGGCGAATAATTGATCCCATTTATACTGCTAAACCAAGTCCACTTCGGTGGCGGGCCGCTGCACTCGTCGGTGTATTCTACAATCACATCCTCTCCGGGGCAGAGCGGTAGTGGCTCTATCGGATTTATGGCTAAGTCTCCGTTATCAGCGTTGGCGTTGTACACCCGGATCGTGGTCGAACAAGAGGTGGTGCCGCAAATACCTATTACTTTCAAGGTGAAAGTAAAATCCTTGAAGCAAGCCGTAGAGCCGCTCGGGAAGTTCAGCACGGGAGGCGTGTACGTCAAAGATGTTGACACCGATTGACCTGCCTCATTATACCATTCCACGGTGTAGTTGCAATTTACACCGCTTAGCACCCCCGTCAAGGGCAATGGCGAGCCCGTTTGGCAGTATGCCGGATTCGGGTTTGTAATAGAGCAGGAAATCGGGTTGCAGAGGTTGATAGTGGCAGTATTAGTTATCATTTCGGGCACACAGCAGCCCGGAGCCAGTGTAATCACTGCATAAACTTGTACACAGGCTTCGCCTGGATACTGATAAGGCAAAAGCAATAAAGGGTCGCAATTCGGCCCGGAGCTCACCTGATAGGGTGTTGCGGGGAAATTCGCCGCCGAACAGGGCTTCACAAACCATTGCACCTGTGTAATGTCGCAGTCGCTTGGACAATCATACAAAGGGATGTAGGCCGATGTAAGCGTGCGGCAAATCGAGGTGTCGTTCACAAAGGGTGGCTGTGGCGGCAGACAGAAATAAACTATACAGGGGCAGGTGTCCTGGCCGCAAATCCCCAACATCTGCAAGCAATAGGTTCCAGGGTCCGGGAAATTGGTGGGCTGAAGCTCGGGAATAACGAACCCACCTGCTGCGTTTGGTATCTCTCCTATCATGGATGCAATAGGTACGCCGTTTGGATCAGTTAAAACCCAATCTACCCTCCCGCAATTGGCAGGACCCTGGCAGTTGAAATTTGGGAAAAATGCCGAACCCGTAGTGACATTCAGGGTTTGGCCGCATAGGACAGGTATGTTCTGAGCACCTCCGAAGCGGAACTCATTGTCCCAAGGGTTGGGGCCGCATACGCAGCTATCAGGAGGACATTCCTGGAACCAGGTTGCCACGCATATACAAGAGTCCACCTGACCCGGGCAAAGGGTGCTCATGTATAGTGTGAAAAAGCCAGAACCGGCCAAATCAGCTGCCGTGAAATTCAAGGACCACGGAGGGCCGCTGAGAATTGTGTTTTGCTGGATGATCCCATTTGGCCCATACAGAATCCAATTGATGGGAGCAGGGGGAGCCGGGCAAGGATTCCCGTTGGGATCTACACAGCCAAAGTTGCCAGAAATAGTCACGGGAGCCGTTGGGCAAAAGAACACGGGGAAACTCGGACCAGCTTGGCATGGTATCATGTGATTGACGCCGGCCGAGCTGTAGGTCAAGTCTCCGGTTTTGCATTCGCAAGGGCTTGGGCATTTTTCAATACAGATACTATCTAGAAAAACCATCTCCGAGGGACTCATTCCACCACCAAAGTCAAGTAGTACTCCGATTCCGCTAACATTTGTGATGAGAGAGTTGAATGCGGAGACATTAGGAGGAACATTAGGAAGAGTATTCGTCCACATTCCGTATGAGTTTGAGGGCAAACTTGTGCCACTCGCCAGACCAACTGGCACGCAGACCCGGGTCCAAGTGTTTCCTATGGGCGGGGTCACGAATGTCGCCCGGTTGGTGTAATTAGGCGGGTTAGGGCCCTGATAGATGTTGATTGCTCCCGTCCCGGTAGCTGGGTTGATTGGATCGCCATTGTCATACCGGATATTAAAACAGAAACAGTTGTTGAATTTCTGAGTCCAGTCCCCGGAATAGGCCGATGCATCACTGTACATCCAGCTGGCGTTGTTACCGTCATTTCCTTTCAGAACTTGCGACCCCGTGATCGGGTCTGTGATGATAGAGACCTGTCCATTATAACCCTGCCACTGCCCCAAACTGCCCGTTTCGAAGTCTTCGATGCAGTCGCCACATTCTACCTCCCACGCTATCTCGCATCGGCAAGTATCGTTGGACGGCGAACACACCGTCTCCATGAAAAAATGGTACACGCCTGGCGAAGCGAACAAACCCGGCGGCAGGTTCAGGGCTAATGATGAAGCCTGCGAACCCGTAGCAATCGGATTGCCCAAAGGATATTCAAGTCGCCAGTCTATGGTGCCCGTGCAGTTTGCACCTGTTGCATCCACACAGCCAAAATCGCTGGTAAAAGTAACCGGTGCCGTCGGACATGGTAATATTGGGAAAAAGGTGTGCTGGTCGCATAAAAGTGTGAATGAGGCCGGGCCTGAAGACACCGTTATCTCCGTTCCTTGTTTGCAATTACAGTCGCCCCCGCAACCCGGCGTTTCGATGATTATCTCGCAGTAACACGTGTCCATGCCACAAATGCCTGCTATCGTGAGGGTGTAAAGCCCCGAAACCGGGAACGACGCGTTGGGGATGGAAATCAAGAACCCAGTACCGTTTGATGTGCCCTGGTCCACTTGCCCCAAATTCGGATGGTTCAAGGTCCAGAACATCGGAGGCATCGAGGGGCAGCTGTTGCCTTGGCACATAAAGTCGCCGCTCAGGTTGAATACTGGCAAATTACATTGCCAAAACGCAATCTGCCCACAGGAAATCGGCACATTCGGGCCGCTATTTGGCCTGTAACTCATGTTTGAGAAAGCTCCTGGTTGTAGGCAAACGCAACTTGGTGGCGGAATGCATTGCCTGAAACTCACGTCGTCAATGCCCACATCGTTCCCGATGCTGGCGGTGGAGAGCATCCGGATTTGGAGCGTCACCATGCCCGTTAGCGTAGCTGTGTACTGAGCGCAGAGCCATTCCCATCGGTCAGGATTTTCCATCAGCACAGCCGTTGACGCAATTTGGTTGCCGTCTACCCAGAGTGCCATTTGTGGGTCGGCATAGCTTAAGGTCGGCTTCACCAAATTGTTGAACCACGCAGAGAAAGCGTAGGTCGTGCCAGCCGTCACGCTCAGCTGTTGCTCCCATGCGATGGGTCCATTATAGCCGTCCACAACGAGCATGGTCCCTGCGGTCGTGTAAGTCGTGTGGTCAATACAAGCCCACTGGTTGTTGGCCGCGTACACTTGGCCGTAGTCCAGCACAGAATAGCTGCCAATAGCGGTTGACCCGCCGGGGTTGAAGTAGTTGTAATCGTTGGTAAAACACTGATTTGCAAGACTAAAATCGGGGTTGCACACAAGTTCCGGCCCGAACATGCTGCCCATAGGACAACAAGGCGGCGGCAACACGGGCGGCGGGCACTGGTAAGTAAATGGCCGCGAACAGGTGACAAGAACGCCGTTGTTGTTCCAGGAAGTAGAAACCGTGATATCATGCTGAGCAGCCCCCGTGACCCTAAAAAAGGTGGATTGGAAACTCTGCGCAGGGATATAGTTTGGGGGGAATTTCAGTTTGTAGTGCTGGGCGCTGACCATAGTGGCCGTCCAGCCAGGAGCCGGGGTCACGGAAGTAAAGCTGCCAACTGCGACTTTGAGATCAATTTCATTAAAACAATAATCGTCGTTGTTGCTCACATTCAACATGTAAGCACAGGTATCAGAAAATCCGGGCAGTTGCACCACATCCATATAAATATTATCACAGGAACAGCTGGGGCAATTTCCAAAATTACGCTCCAGCTGCTGCGAGGGAGCCAAATCCACCGTATACTTTCCGCTGGCAGGTACCGAAGGACTCCAGCCCGGTTGTGCCAATTCTTTTACTACATACACCCCATGAGGCAAGTCATAAAAAGCATAATTGCCATCGGCATCTGTCACTTGCTCAGCGATAACATTGCTATCTGCATTGAGCAATTGGATCGTCCAGTCAGAAAGCACTGGCTGATTAAAATAGGGCAAACTGTTGCACTCCCGGTATTTAACGCCAATAATACTTGCGTTTAGCGGATCCGGACAGGATTCAATGGGAATCCCGCCAAAGAGATCACAGCCCAACATCGCGCAATCGTCCAGGTAGGCGATGTTCATAGTTGTGTTGAGGTCGTACGGAAGCGTGAAAAGCAGCGGCACCTGGTCGCCCAAAGGCACAAAGCCCTGATCGTGGTGCACCCACAGCTCTGAAGCGCTGATTACGTCCACGGTAAATCCCGCAGCAGTGTTCACGTTCCAGGAGGAAAACGAACCCGATTCGAGAATATAGCGGATTTCAATAAAACACTCTGAGGTGTTGGAGTACCTCGCCCGAAATTTGCAAGGCTCGTAATGTTCAAAAGAGAAGGAGATGCCGCTGCAGGGGCCTTGGGCTTGCAAATTCCCTGCAAAAAAGAAGGCGAACAGGGTAAGTATTGTCCCCATCTGCCGATATTTGCCGAATGCAGCGTTTGCCCGTAAGATTTGGATGTTGAAATTTTCCATACAGAAATGTGGTTGAGCGTTGAATAATGGTGCTGACATGTTACTGCCCATTTATCTCCCCTTGCTTTCATTTTGTAACCATGAAGAAAATATTTTTGAAAATCATGAAAGCGATTTCCCTTTTTTGTCTCCTCACGCTGCTTTTTGCCGGCACTTCCAATTGGGTTTTTGCACAAAACCCTACCACAACCTCAACTGATCCGGTTTCGGCCCGCCAACTGCTCACAGAAGCAAGGGTATTGTATGATTCGGCCAAGTACCAGCCTGCCAAGGAGCGTGCTGGTCTCGCCTATCAATTTTTTAAAACCAGGCACAATACCACCGCTGATTTGGCGGAAGCGGCATTCCTCTTGGGGAGCTCGTTGCATAAGCTGGACAGTTTATCAAAAGCTACGACGTTTTATAAAGAAGCCTGCAACACCTGGGCTATTGTTCATCCGGAAGGCTCTCTCGAAGAAGCAAGGGCGCGGGTTGAATTGGGCATTGCCCTGATGCGCCTGGAGGATGCTGAAAGTTCGTGCGATCAGGGCAAAAAAGCAATCGCAATGCTTGATCGGCTAAAAATCGAAAACTGCCCCGAACGCATCGGAGCCTTGCGTGTGATTGCAAGAGCCTTGTACGGCTCAGGACAATACAACAAAGCCATCCCGTACTACGAGCAAGCCCTGGCATTGGCGCATGATTATTATGGAGAAGATAATACCGAGATGGCTTCGATGATGATTTACCTAGGAAATTGCCTCAATTATTGCGGGTTTCTGGAGCGGGCAATAGCAATCCTGGAGCGAGGACTAGTCGTTCAGCAAAAAAAACTGCCTCCAGTCCATGAGCAGATTGCGGGTACTTATATGGCCCTGGGGTCTTGCCAACAAGCCCTGAAAAAACACAACAATGCGCTGGAGTACTTTGAGAAGGCCGCGGAGATACGACTGAAATTGAAAAGCCCTCGATTGGCCTATGCCTACTCTCATATTGGGCAAATCAATCTCCAGAGACACTGTTATAGAAAGGCGCTGGATTATTTTCAAATGGAAAGCGAGGTGCTCATTCAAAACAATCTTGAAAACGATGCGGCCTATGCCTACAATTGTCGCGATTTTGGTTTGGCCTACTACGGGCTAAAGGATTACGATAAGGCCATCCATTGGTATAAAAAAGCACTGGCCATCTTTCTAGGTACTAAAAACGGAAGCATGGGCTTGGATGAATGCTACGTGGTTTTCCACATCGGCCGGGCGCAAACGGCAAGCGGGGCTTACGAGGCGGCCCTTCAATCGTTCGCAGAAAGTCAAAAAATAATGGTTCGTTTGTTTGGACCTGGCTACCCGCTTCTTTACGAGTCAAACGCTGAAATTGCTGACACCTACACCCAATTGTACCTCAAAACGGGTCAGGATAGTTTTCTCGTTCACAGCCGCGCATACTTTCGCTTGGCCGCGCAAGGCATGGAACAGCAATTGCAAAACGAAACTTACGAGGGATCAGAGAAGAAACTGTTATTCGAAGCCCTTCCCTACTTCGAGCGCGCCATTGGCACGGAACTGCTTTTTTTGAAATCAAAACCGGGCGACGAGGCAGCCCTCGAAAAAGCCTGGCAACTCAGCGAAGCCATGCACGCACAACTGCTGCTTTCAGCCGTGCAGGAATCCAATGCGCGACATTTTGCCGGAATCCCCGATGCCGAACTGCTGCGCGATTCGGTGCTTCAAAGCCAAATTACACTGCTCATGAAAGAACGAGAAGCACTCGCATCTAAAGGGCGGCCGCTTACAGACTCGCTTGTACTGTCAATAAACGCAAAAATTTACCTCAAAAAGGAAGCATTAAAAGCGCTCAGGGCTTCCTTTGAAAAAAACCACCCCAACTATTTCCACTTGAGATACGACCTTCGAACTTCCTCGCTCGCTAAGACCCAACAAGCGCTAGCCCCCCAGCAAACCCTACTCGAATATTTTACGGGCGACTCAAGTATTTTTCTCTTTGTCGTGCAGCAAAACGGCAGCAAAGTGGTAGAGATAAAACGAGATTTCCCTCTCTCAGACTGGGTTCAAGCACTCCGGGAAGGCATTTCTGGATATCACACCGCGCTCCAAAAAACGCCTGCACTCTACCAAAAAACCGTGCTCCAATACGCCGATTTCGCCCAAAAACTCTATGAAAAACTGCTTGCGCCCATTGCAGAATCCCTCACATCCGAGATCATCATTGTGCCTGGCGATGGACTTGCCAACCTGCCTTTTGAGGCACTCTTATCTGCCACACCGAAAGATTTGAGCAATTTCACCACCTACCCGTTTTTGCTGCGCAGCCACAGCTTTCAATACGCCTATTCGGCCACAATGCTGCACGAGATGACGGCCCGGCAACACCGTCGGCTCCCGCCTCCGGCGGGTGAGCTTTTGGCTTTTGCCCCGTTTTTTATCGAAGATACTGCAAGCTCGACCCTTCAACTGCAACGAGACGAGGCCGTTCCGCTTGGCTTTTCGCCCTTGCCGTTTACTGGTGAGGAGGTTCTTCGAGCAAAAAAACGATGCGGAGGCTTGTCAGAAGTGCTGACTGGCCAAAAAGCTACCAAACAAAAATTTCTGGAAACAGCCGCTGAGTACAAAATCCTGCATCTGGCCACACATGGGAAAGCCAATCACAAGGAAGGTGATTTTTCTTATCTGGCCTTTGCTTCGAGCGCCGAAAATGTCGAAAATGGCCTGCTCTCGGTGGGTGAATTGTATAGTTTGCACTTGAATGCCGATATTGTTCTGCTTTCCGCCTGCGAGACGGGGATCGGCGAACAACTGCGCGGCGAGGGGGTGGTAAGCCTGGCCCGAGCCTTTGCATTCGCAGGAGCAAAGAGCATCGTGGCATCGCTTTGGAGCGTCAACGACAAATCCACGATGTTGGTGATGGACAATTTTTATCAAGGGATAAAATCGGGCAAGCCCAAAAATATTGCCTTGGCCAACGCCAAACTTCAGTATTTGGAGCACTACCCAGCCCAAAAGGCCCACCCGTTTTTTTGGGCTGGGTTTGTGGCTGTTGGAGATATGTCGGCCATTAAAAATTGAGTTCCCCTTTCAATTCCAGGGCTTTGGCACGAAACGGGAAATCTTGTTCTGCTATCATTGCAAGGAGCAGCACTTTGGCCTGCTCCGTTTTCCCAAGGGCAATTTGGCAAAGCAAAAAATTCCATCGAGCCTCGTGTTTGAACTGAAAACTGTCTTTCAAGGCGTCAAAATCATTTGCGGATTCAGCAAATTGTCCAATATGAAACCGGGCATTTGCTCGGATGTAACGAGCGTCTTCGTCCTGCAACACTTGCTTGTCATCTTTCAAAAGTTCGGCAGCAAGACGGAAATTGTTGCTGTCAAAAGCCTCTGCAGCCAATTGGGCGAGTGTTTTTTGTGAAATATCTCCTGCTGTTTGAGCAGCCCCACGCACAAAAGTTTGAGAAGGAAGTTCTTGGAAAATTCGAGCCAAGGCGATCAACCTCGCTTGTTCCATGGGCTTTTCCCTTGGCTTGTTTGCCTGTGGAACATCGGGAGTTGATATGGGCGTTTCGTTGGGGGGTGTTGTTAGGGTATCTGTTTGGGGCTTTTGTGGCTTGTTTTCCACTAATCCCGAATTGGTTTGGGCAGGCTGATTGAAAAACCAAATAGCCGCTGCCAACACAATCAGCGAGGCCGCCATTGCCCAAAATTTTCGGTTGGCGTACATCGCTGCCGGCTTTGCAGATTGTGGTGCGATGGCAGCCTTTACTTTGCTCCGCCGTCGCAAAGCATCAAGGCGTTGCATCATTTCGCGGTGTTGCGTCACTGACTTGGCAAGTGCGGTATGAGATTGAAGCGCATTTTCAAATTCGCTTAAATCATTTCCCGTCAGTTCGCCGAGCAAATAGCGTTCTATGTTTTGGTAGAAAATTTCCATCGTTCATTGATTAAAGGAGTGAAGCGGCTGCGCCGATTTCAACCAGTTTTTTTAAACATTTTGAGCGGTGGTTTTTCAGGGCATCTACGGTGGTGTACTGTGTTAGTTTTTCTTCAATCACGTCTTTGTCGCGGCGTTCTTCGAGGTATTTCAACCGGATGAGGTTTTGACAATTTGTATCTAGTTTTGACAGCAGTTTTTCAAGCAGTTCTGTTTCGGCAAGGCTCCCGAAATCTGGTTTGTCTTCTTGCTCGCCAATGGTTTCAAAATCAAGCGTTTCGTGTCTCAATGCACTACGGCGAAGGTTTTTTGCCCTGTTTTTTGCAATCTCGATTACAAAAGTGGCTGGATTGTGGCCTTGAAATTCGTATTTCCCATCCCTGATTTTTTGCAAGCAAATGGTTATGCAATCGCAGATTAGTTCTTCGATATTGTCATCCGAAAGGCGGTGGCTTTTGCCGATATTGAAAATTGAACCTGAAACCCGTGCCGACAAACACCGAATCGCGTCAGCTTCTTCATGTCCCAAACCAGCAAAAAGTGACCCGTGATCGGGGTATTTTTTACAATTTAGGTTTGTTTTTTTATCCAGGAAAATATCAAGTATTCGGGCCATATAGTACAGCAACATTGTCGGAGGCAATGATACTGACTTTTCAACCTTTGGGCATATATGTCTGCCTTTGCTGGTTTTGTAACCAGCGGGAAGATTTTTTTTTCAGCGGAGAAGAAAGGAAAGCAAAAGGAGCGTGCTCAAGAAAGTGTGGCACACCTAAAAGGTGTGCCACACTTTTTGCAACAGTGGCGAAGCGATTTGCAATATTGTTCGCTGCCTTGGACGCTACACGCTGCGGTCGCGGCACAATCCATATTTTTCGGCAATAGTGCCAAGGTGTGCCGAATTCCTAGCGCCCAATTTGTGCATCACCGTATTGCGGATTTTCTCTGCGTAAACATCTGAGATTCCAACTTTATCGGCAATTTGTTTTGCACTAAAGCCTTCCACTACCAGACAAAGTACTTGGCTTTCCTTGGGCAGAAGCTCGGGCAAACGATTGGGCATTTCTATCAATTGATTTGGATCGTCAGGGTCTGGCAGTATAACGATTTCGCCTTTGGCTACCCGGAAGATGGCATCCGTGATTTCGTCCTTGTGGCGATTCTTAGAAACAAACCCGTCTGCATGGTTGCGGATGGCTTCTGCGGGGAAGAAAACTCCATCCAAGCCCGTAATCACGATGACTTTAAAATGGTCATTGCAGACACTTTTTATCAGTCCGGTGGCACGCAAACCATTCATTTCGGGCATTCCAATATCAATGAGTGCAACGTCCACCCCATTGCTGCCTTTGGCAAAGTAATTCCAAACAGCATTGCCATCGGCTGCTGTGCCTACCACCTTCATCCCTTTGGTAGTGTTGATGATTTCAGAAAGCGTTTGAACCGTCACCTCATGATCATCTGCAACAAAAACCCTTATGTCAGTTTGCTCCTGCATAGAGAAGTGGGTTCTCTTTCAAATTATTTTTATCGTCAACTGGAATATCAATGAAAACAGTGGTGCCCTTGCCTTGCCCTGTTTCAAAAATTACGCTTCCTCCAAGTTTTGAACAGCGTTCTTCAATGCTCATAAGCCCGACACCTTTTATGATATTATCCGAATCAAACCCAATTCCGTTGTCTTCAATGATAATACCCAAAACGCCATCAATTTGATTTATCTGAACACTTATTTCGTTGGCCTTTGAATGTTTCAGGGCATTTGTAATAAGTTCTTGCACAATAAGCCGGGCCTCTTTGCCAATATTTCCCCTTACTTTTTTGTCTAGATTATACGTGTGAAAACGGACAATAGCAGTACCCTGCACAGTGATTTGCTGATAAAACTTTTCTAAATCATCCCACCACGGGGTGTCTTCCTGCTCTAACGCGAAAACTACCCGCCGTAATTCTTTGTAGGAATGTTCTTGCAAACGTAGATTTTAGCGTGTTCTCTAATTGTTCCCGGAGCATTTTCTTTTCCTGTGCAGACAACCTGTTTTTTTGATAAACAAAAATTGAAATGCCTATTATTAATAACACCAAAAGAATAGATACAAACCACAATATTTGTTTTTCCTGAGCACTTTTAGCGACCTCTAATTTTTTATTCAAAAGATCAACCCTATTCTTAACAAGCGCCGCGGATACCCTTACTGCATTATTGGAAAATTGATCGGTCACAAATGCGATATCCCCGGCATCTCCTGTTTTTTCTAATAAGACAGTCATTTGATTCAAGGCCACCATTGCTTCCTCCAAGCTGTTTTCTCCCTCAAAATGATTTGCCAGATTATAATAGCCATCCAATAATATCGTAGAATCCCTGAGTTCCTCGCCCAGTTTAATCCCCATTCTTGTCTCCTTTTCTGCCCGTTCATAATCATCCAAAAAGGCGGAAACAGCGCCTATATTCATTCGCGCATACGCCTCATAACGTTTATGCCCAAGACGCTCAAAGATATCAACAGCTTTTTGGAAGGAGACTATAGCGTTTTTCAAATATTCATCTTTTCCATCCCTATAATAAAGTTCAAACAAACCCCGGCCTGTACTATTATGGCAAATGGCTTTTTCAAGTTCAAATCTGCTGTTTTTTAATAGTGATTCACATAAATAACAATGTGCCATTGCCTTCTCCAAATCGCCTTCTTCAATAAAAACATTGGCAAGATTATTATAAATCCTGGACAGACTTGATGTATCTTTTAATGCTTCGGCTAAGGGCTTTGCCTCCTTGAGATAGATCACAACGGAATCCATCCGCGCGTATTCTTTTGTGGCCGTGGAAGCACCCAGGGCGACCAAAGACTTAAGTATAAGCTGCTCATTTTTAAGGCTTCTGGCAATGGAAAGGCTGTTTTGTAACGGTTTAACAGAAGCATCAGGATTTTCCTCTTTGAAAAGAGCCATTCCTAACACTAAGAGCGCCTGATTTCTATTGAGTATATCAAGTTTGGGGCGAGTCAAAATCGCTCGCGCATACGAAAGCGCTGAATCCAGATGGTCAAGCGCTATCAACTTTTCTCCCTCATCGAGGATAGGAAGCGCCGGGCTTCCCATTCTGGATTGGCCAAATAAAAAGAACGAAAAAAACAAAAGGATAAAAATGAATGCAGTTTTCATGCGTACGGGTTTTGAATAAAAGGCTGAAAGGTATCTTCTATAAGATCACTTTTATTTTGCTCTTTCTGGGAGGCTTGCCATAACTGCTATTGGCCAACACACTTGTGTCAAAAATATAGGTTTGATTAGGGTTTAGTGCGGCCTTTACATTTTGATTGATCGCAAGCTTGGTCGGGTCGGTTGTTGTGCTGCCATTCCCAAGTGTAAACGTTGGGTAACAGTTGTTAGAACCAAAGACAATCGTTTCGCTTTGTACGCCCAATCCGCTATCAAATAAGATGATACAGCTGGGATGGATAAAATTTTCGTTTCCAACCGTTTCAATTTTATAAGAAAGGTAGGGTGCACAGGTTTGCATTTGATTGCTGACTGTAGCGGGTTCCGTATCAGCATCTTCGAAGGCCAATATAATGGTCCGGTCTGCATTGTTGTCGCCTTGAATCTGAATGTCAAGGTAAGTTCCGTTGCTGTCAATTACCCAATGCTTGAAGCGATAAGGCGCGTTAGCAGCTATGCCTGAGGACGTGTAATCAATCGTGATGCGCGTGCCGCCTGGTTTTACGACATTCACATTGCTTAGGTCGGTGTCGCCCGATGTGTCTACTGGCACAAGCAGCAGGAGCTCATACAACGTGCCCCCGCCGCGCTTTGCCAGATAAGCATAAGGCGCGAGTCTGATAATGTTACTCATAGGAGAGAATTGAAAGTGAGAATTTGTCAATAAATACAACCTTAAAGCGGGTTGTTTGACGGTGATTAAAAAAGCTATACTTGGTTCAGAAGTCTAGAAGCCGTCAAATAGTTGTCATTTGGTCTTTTGAGGTTCGTCTTCAATTGGCCTAAAAGGGTTGGCCTTCGTTTTGGTTAGAAAAGTGGTTTTTTTAAATACTTTATGAGCGTCTGATTAAAAAACCAGGCGGCAGGGTAGGCTGCCCGGAGTGATTTGGTATTTTAGTGGTTCGCCAGGGTTATACCAAAAATGTTTTCTTAGATGTCTGTTGTAAACTGGGAAATACAGGGATGAGAAAGCAAACTTCAAAAGGTAGATACGACAAAAAAATACTGCCACACCTGCGCTTTGACAGCACAAAAGTGCGACCCAACCTTAATACTACAAGGTTTTAGGGTAGTATGTTTTCATACCTTTTTTCAAGAAGGATTTCAGAGACTCGTCCAGCCCTCCAGCCAGGCAGCAATTTTTCGGTCGTTTGCCAGTCTGGGTACTTTGTTTTGCCCACCGAGCTTCCCCTCGCTCTTCATAAACGCAC
>Ga0163149_10004019_pt1 | contig 16365 bp, 15 predicted proteins | sample OliLakLV19MP5G1_FD_148604 | JGI IMG/M metagenome (GOLD analysis project Ga0163149, IMG submission 148604) | Freshwater microbial mat bacterial communities from Lake Vanda, McMurdo Dry Valleys, Antarctica - Oligotrophic Lake LV.19.MP5.G1 | ecosystem: Environmental > Aquatic > Freshwater > Lake >...
TTGAACGTTCATCTGTTGAACTACTTCTGGCACATATTGCCCTAACGTTTCTAGTAGGGTGAAGCCGACCGCCGAAGAGGTGCCAAGTAAGATGCCATCTAGTGGTTCCCAGACGCCAATCCGCTCCCGCCAGGGCGATCGCAGCCGTGATCCTATCGCCAAAGCCAGCAAAATGGGCAGCGCTTTCAGCAGCTCTTCCATTAGCCCTGCGCCAAAAAACATTTGCACAGCCAGCGTCAGCAGATTTCCGCTAAAGGGACTGGGCACATCACCGGGCAAAATTTTCTGGAATACTAGTAAAAACACACTCAAGATGGGGCTAAGCAGCACCAGTGCTGTCATGGCCGCAGACCCCACCAATAGCCACCAAGGTTTAGGCTTGCCGCAAAGCTGGTAGACAAAATAATTGGCCGCCAGTGCCAGGTAAATTGCCAGCGCTGTGTTAAACAGGGGCGGATTGCCCACTGACACAAACATCAGCACGACAAATGAGACAGTCACCATCCCTGGCACTAAATAGGCTTTGTGCGCCAAATCTTGCCCTGTCGATAAAATTGGGAACAGCTGGCTAGCCGTGACGCGATCGCGAGTGGGCAGTAAGCCTGATCCCAACTCGTCATCGTCTCGCAATGCCTGCGTCAGCGGTTCAGTGGGGCTATGTTGCCCAGATGTCTTTTGGGGCGACTGGAGTTCAAACACATAGTGAGGCCCCTTTTGCCCCAACGCAATTCGATCGCCCTGGCGCAAAACCTGCGTTCCCTGCAATCGTCTGCCGTTGAGGAAAGTGCCGTTGGTACTGTCTAGATCGCACAGCTGCCAGCCCAGTCGATTGGCAGTCGGAAAAATTTTGGCGTGATAGCGCGATACGCCGCTAAAAGTATGGGAATCGACAATTACCTGGCATTCTGGGTCTCGCCCCAGCAATACTTCCCGCGCCAGCGGCAGAGAATATACAACGCCCGAATTGGGCGTACCCTCTAGGGCATACTGTCGCAGAAAGGCCGTTTGGGGCGATAATTCGGTCACGTTAAGTATTACGCATGTGCTGGCTTATTGATTTGCCTTGGCATCTTGAATAGCGGCATAAAACAGCACCCCGGTGAGGGGGGTGGTGAGTGCCAGAATTATTCCTGTCACGACACTGCCCAGTTGGGGTGTGCCAGAAGACAATTCGAAGATAGACCCGATGGCGGCGATCGCGGCAACGCACGATCCGGCCAGATAAATTCCGCTTTTTGGCGTCACGGCTGAAGCATCCTAAATAGGGGCGAGGAATGAAGCAGGTAAGATTTGGGGGGGCAAGAGAGCTGTTATACGACGGGCTTAACCGCCTGTAGCGAAAATCCGTGCTTGCCCAGTTCTTGGTTGAGCGCTAGGGCGTTGTCTACCCGATCGACAAACAGAACGCCATTAAGGTGATCCATCTCGTGTTGAATCACGCGGGCCAATAGGTCGGTGGCCACTAGTTTTTGCGGACGTCCCATTTCATCTTTATAAGACACTTCAATTTCAGTGGGGCGCGACACATCTAAAAACACGCCGGGAATGCTGAGGCAGCCTTCTTGAATCACACAAAGGCTCTGACTCTGACGGGAAATCACTGGATTAACCAGAATTAATGCGGGCGTAGTGGCATCATCCAGGTTGCAATCTACCACGAGCAGCTGCTTGTGAACGCCTACCTGCGGAGCGGCCAGCCCAATCCCATCTTCGCTATACATGGTCTGCAACATTTGCCGCGCCAGTTGCCTAATTTCGTCATCAATTTTGGTGATCCGCTTGGCGGGTTGACGTAAGACGCGATCGCCCAAGTAATGCAATTCCAAGGGCGGCTTTGCTAATTTTTTCTTTTCAACTAAAACTTGGGAGGTCATGAGGATATGGCTGAGGGCAGCTAGACGCTAATTTTTTCTGCTATTCCCATCTTAGTGAATCATGCTTACACCTGTCTGAAAGAAGTATTTCGCTCGGTAAAGAGATTTTTATAGAGACAACTTTTAACCTACTTTATTTTCCAGCTGACGTTAGATTGATGCACTTCCTGTATGCCAGTTCGCGGTAGCATAGGCGATTAGATTTCCTGGAGCTAGTTCTGATGAGTAAAGCTGCCTACCGTTCGTAGTGCAGGCTTCCAGCCTGCGCGGGCAAGATGCCCGCACTACGGTAGCTAAACTTGCGCTGTCGTCTACTAGATTCCTGGCATATTGATTGGGATCTGCTGACTTTAGACATCTGGAATCCTGCACCTAAGATTGGCCGTGTCCCCCCTACTCCTCAGCTTTATCTGCTTCTCATTTCCCATCTCTCACTTCCCGTTTCCCATCCCCCATTTTCTAGATCTCTACCCATGCTCGGATTTTTGACCAAATCAGACTACTTATTACGCGAAACCCTGCTTGGCCTCAAGCGGGGCGGCTGGATGAATTGGGCCGCTGTGAGTACAGTGACCGTGCTGCTGTTTCTGTTTGGCAGCAGCCTACAAGCCTCCTGGCAATTGGAGAGCTTGCTGAATCAGTTTGGTAACCAGCTACAAATCTCTGTTTTTCTCAAAACAGGGGTAGACGCCGCCACGCTACTGCCGATTGTTGCGGCTGTCCCCCGTGTGGTCGAAGTGCAGGCAGTATCAAAGGAAGCAGCTTGGGAAAGTCTGGTCACAGACTTAGGGATTTCAGATATTCGGGGTGCAACGGCGCAGTTAAATGGCAATCCGTTGGTCGATCAGCTAAAGGTGCGCGCCAGCGATTCTGACGATGTAGCAACGTTGGCAGATGCTCTAGGCCAAATTCAGGGCGTGGATGCGGTCGAATATGTAGACGAGGCGGTGAGGCGAATTGCGGAGCTGAATCATGGGCTGAGCTGGGTGAGTTTGGGCGTGATTTCGGTACTCAGTTTGACGGCGATCGCCGTCATCACTACCACTATTCGACTAATTGTGATGGCGCGCCGCCGAGAAATTGAGGTGATGCAATTGGTAGGAGCCACGTCCGTTTGGATTTATTTGCCGTTTATTCTCCAAGGAGTTGCCTTTGGAATTGCGGGAGCCTTAATTGCCTGGGGTTTAATTAGTGGCCTGCAAGAATTTGTCAGCCATTTGTTGAACCAGCAGGCAGATTTTATTCAATTTTTGGCGAACGGGCTGCGGCTGAGTCCGACCCAAGCCCTAATTTTGCCACTGGCGCTGCTGGGGTTGGGTAGCTCGGTTGGGCTGGTAGGCAGCCTATTTGCCGTGCGGCGGTTTGCGGCACGCTAACGGCTTTAAAAGCATGAATCGGCTCCCAGCTATGCCGGGAACCGATTCATGCTAGAGGGCGACGAGATGAACCTCTAAAACCTCTAAATTCTAAAACCTCTAAATTAGGTGCGATTAGGCGATCACGAAGTTGTTGGCTCCAACCTCGTTGCTCGCCACATTATTGAGCGTTGCCAGAGTGGTGAAGGCCAAGCCCAAGCCGTTGCCATCGGCATCTACCTGCACCTGAGTATCGCTACCCACCTGCACTAGCTGGACAAACTGGTTGAATCGGGCAAACGGGCTGGCACCGCTGTAAGCGGGCTGCGCAAAGATAGCGCGCAGGTCAATCAAGTCAACCGCCTTAAAGTCGGTAATGGTATCGCCGCCTTCAGCTAGTGAGTTGAACACAAACTGATCGGCTCCACTACCACCAGTCAGCAGATCGGCTCCCCTGCCGCCCACCAGCACATCACCGCCTTTACCACCTACTAGGGTGTCGTCGCCTGTGCCGCCGATTAGTTGGTCTGTGCCTTTGCCGCCATCTAGGGCATCATCCCCGGCGCTGCCGTTGAGGCGATCGCTGCCGGCACCGCCGGTCAGGGTGTCATTTCCCCCCCTGCCTGTCAAAATGTCGTTGACGCCAGCCCCGGTCAGGGTGTTGTTTCTCCGCGTGCCGTTTAAGGTGAGACCCGTAGCGCCGACGCTGAAATCGATCGCGGCAGGAGCCATCCCTACTGTGGTGGCGATCGCATCTCCGTCAAACCGCCCCACGGCAAAATCACCGTTGAACACATTAATATCGGTACCCACCAACACCACCCGGCCATCGGGCTGAAGCACCGCATCGGCACTGTCTCCAGTACTCGCCAAATTTGTCAGAATTCGACCATCGCCGCTGAAGGTGTTATCAACCGAGCCATCGCTGTTGTAGCGCACCAAGCCCGCATTGCCATCGACGGTGGCCAACACCACAATCTTGCCATTGCGCTGAAGCAACAGCTTGTCACCCTGGCTGCTACTGCCGGGAGTAGACGTTACCTTGCCATCGCCACTAAAACTAGTATCCAGCGTACCATCCGCGTTATAGCGAGCCAACGCCACCCGGCTGTCGCTGGTGCCCAACACCAAAATTTTGCCATCGGGCTGCACCACTGCATCGCTCACGGTATCCAATGTGCCTAAATCTGTCACGACCTGGCCATCTCGGCTAAAGCTCCTGTCGAGTTTGCCATCCGTGGTGTAGCGCGCTAGGGCAAAATCGCCGTCATTATCGCCAATTGCCAGAATCTTGCCGTCAGACTGGAGAATGACCCGCTGCACAGCCGAGAAACTGGGCAGATTGGTGACCACAATGCCACTAGCGCCAAAGCTGGTATCTAGCGTGCCGTTTGTGTTGTAGCGCACCAGGGCAAAATCACTGCCGTTAGCCCCTGCGACCACCAGTTTGCCATCGGCTTGCAGCAGGGCATCGTTGACCGTTGCATTCGTGCCTAAATCCGTCAACACTTTCCCGTCAGCGCTGAAGCTAGGGTCGAGCGACCCATCGACCCGATAGCGAGCCACTATTACCGCATCGTCGCTGTCGCCTACTACCAAGATTTTGCCATCGCCTTGGATCAGCACTTTTTTGGCATCATCAGGCCCACCAAAATCGGTGCTCAAGTTACCTTCTGAGACACCGTCAGCGGTGTAGCGCACTAAGGCAAAGTTGCCATTGCTGTTCCCGATCACTACAATCTTGCCGTCAGATTGAACGATGGCATCGACCACCTGATCGGTATCGCCAAAATCGGTGACAACTTTACCATCACCGCTAAAGCTGGTGTCTAGCAGGCCAGTGTCAGTCAGCCGGGTCAGGGCAAAATTACCGCTGCTATCGCCCAATACTAAAATTTTGCCGTCGGGCTGAAGTAAAACTTTTTTGACGAGTTCATCGCCGCCTAGATCAACGGTGATTCTACCGTCACCACTAAAGGTCAAATCGAGTTCTCCGGCAGTGCTCATGGCGTTATTCCTTACAAAAATTCAATCAAAATCATGCGTTTAAGTGCGGTCAATCCAGACCGGGCAGGTCTAAAAAGCAACTAACGCTAACAATCTGTAGTGTAGGATACAGCCAGAGGAAGTCTTTATTCCCTTAGACCTAATCTCTTGATTCCCCTAGTAGAAGACGGCGCAAGTTTAGCTACCGTAGTGCGGGCATCTTGCCCGCGCAGGCTGGAAGCCTGCACTACGAACGGTAGGCAGATTTATGCCTCAGACTACTAGGTTCACTCTCGGAGATGGAGCTATTCCCACTCCGTGATCGCTACTTAGCTATTTTCTACAAAGACGGTTGCCGCTGGAGCGCCTGTTTGAGTAGCGCACTATACTCCTTCCCATTGACGATGTAAGCCCCAAAGCGTTCCAGGTGAGGGTTCATCATTTGGGCATCAAACAGGCTGAATTGGCGATCGCGCAAATGCTCTACTAATTTCACCATGGCTACTTTAGACCCCTCTGGAATCTGGTAAAACATCGATTCGCCAATAAAAGCGCCCCCAATTGTGAGACCCAAAATGCCGCCCGCCAGCTGATCCCCTTGCCAGGTTTCAAAACTATGGGCATAGCCTGCTTGGTGCAAGGCGGCATAAATCTGCTTCAGTTCGTCGGAGATCCAGGTGGTTTGCCGATTGGCACAGCCTGCGACAACGGCTGGAAAATCTCGGTTGAGGGCAGTTGTAAATCGATTTTGGTTGAGCACGCGTTGCAGCGATCGCGGATAGCGAAACCGCTCGTCTAGCGGAATCAACGTCCGCTCGCGGCTAGAATACCAGCCCAAGCCCTCATCTGCTTCACCAGCCATCAAAAAATAGCCCTGAGAATAGCCTCGGACAATGGCCGCTACGTCATATTGCAAGTCGGGCATCTTTTTTATGATTGGAACGGCTAGCGCTATTCCATAATTACTCATATAGCGTTTGCATCGTGATTTCATTGCCATGACAGAACCCATTCAAGCCATTACGTTGCCCGCGACCGAAAACCCTCAGCAGGAGGGCGAGTGGCTGCAAACCTCCCTGCATCGCTGGTTAGATCAGGAATTTATTCCAGAAGCAGTAAATGCAGAAATTGCGCGGCGCGCGGCACAAATTTTTGTCCGCCAGCGGATGGAGGGCGAAAATGACCTGGGTTCGCTGGTGATGGCGATTGTGACCGAAATGCAGGCGTTTGATTTTTCTCGAAGTTTTTATGGAGAATTTGCGATCGCCAACGCCGTTGGTGATTTGCTATTAGATAGCCTAGGGATCGATCGTTGCTGTGGCCAGTAGCCCATCCTTGAGACCCGCCACCGCTCATCTGTTTGATTCCTACAGAAATTTAAGCTTGCTTTCCGGTAAATCCAGGCAAACAGCCATAGGAGAACCCTCTTTAGTTTGATAGGATGAGCGTAAAATGCCTTTGCTCCTTAGGACATGCCAGACATGCTGACTCTAGAAGCCACAAAATCGTCTCAACAGGACGTCAAGCTGGGTCGAGTTCTTTTAGTAGAAGATGAAGAGCTGATTCGAGAAACTGTTGCGCTGGCGCTGAGCGAAGAGGGCTATGAGGTGCTAATTGCCGAAGATGGTCGGAGCGCCCTAAATTTTGCCTCTAGAACCGAGGATAGCAACTCTCTAGAGTTCCCTGATGTTGACCTGATTATTCTAGATTTGATGCTGCCCTATGTAAACGGACTAGATCTGTGTCGTCTGATTCGGCATCAAGGTAGCAGTGTGCCGATTTTGATTCTCAGCGCTAAGGGTAGTGAGACCGATCGGGTGGTGGGTCTAGAGGTCGGTGCCGATGACTACTTGACTAAACCCTTTGGCATGAGAGAATTGGTGGCGCGCTGTCGCGCCTTGCTGCGGCGGCATCGGCAGGCGCAGCCCAAAACGACTGGCTCTAGCCTACGCTTTCAAGAAATCGTGCTGTATCCTCAAGAATGCCGAGTGACAGTGCGCAACGAAGAAATTAATCTATCGCCTAAAGAATTCCGCATTTTGGAATTATTTATGGGCCATCCTCGACGGGTTTGGTCGCGTGAGCAGCTGATCGAAAAAGTATGGGGTCCCGACTTTATGGGCGATAGTAAAACAGTAGATGTCCATATTCGCTGGCTGCGAGAGAAGATGGAGGTTGACCCGAGCCGTCCCGAATATCTCACTACCGTGCGCGGCTTTGGCTATCGTTTTGGCTAGTTGATTTGGCCGGGATCCTGAGCAGCCCAGCGACAACAACACGAGCATGGGATGGATCTGTGGCCATACTAGGGTTTTTGCTAGGGTTAGTCGTTGGATTGGTAATTTTGGCGTGGGAGCGATCGCGTCAAAACATGAAACTCAAACGCTTGCTGCGAGAATTGCGAGCCGTTCCAGAAGTTCAAAATTCACCCTTTTCAACCACGTCTCAATTGGCCTTAACGGTCGCCTATCAGCAGCGAATTCAGTCCGAACTAGAGCAACAAATTGAAACCGATCGCCAAATTTTAGATCAGGCTCCGGTCGGGTATCTTCAAGTTGACGATGAGAACCGATTGGTCTGGTGCAACGCTGAAGCGCGATCGCTTTTGGGTATTGCCCCTGGCCTTTCCACCGCACCTCGGCTGCTGCTCGAACTGGTGCGCTCCTATGAGCTAGATCAGCTGGTAGACCGCACCCGCAATCTGAGGCAGCTCTGCCAGCAAGAATGGACGTTTTACCCAGTTAGCTCTGACCTATCACAATTATCAAATCAGCCCGCTTATGTGCTGCGCGGCTCCGGGTTCCCATTGCAGAAAAGCCACGTTGGCGTGTTTCTAGAAAACCGCCAAGAAGCGATCATGCTAGTGCAACAGCGCGATCGCTGGGCCTCAGACGTAGCTCACGAATTAAAGACCCCCCTCACGTCAATTCGACTGGTAGCCGAGACCTTGCAGTCTCGGTTGGATCTGCCCCTGCGCGGCTGGGTGGATCGATTAGTCAGTGAAACCATCCGCCTCAGCAGCCTAGTCCAAGACCTGCTAGATCTGGCGCTGATCGATCGCGAATCCTTTCATTGCCTACATTTTCAATCCACTGACCTACCTGAATTGGTGCAATCTGCCTGGATTAACCTTGAACCCCTGGCGCGCAAAAAACAGCTTCAACTGGAGTATCAAGGCCCTGAGCATTTGCTAATTGAAGCCGATGAGTCGCGCCTGTATCGAGTATTAGTCAATTTATTGGACAACGGCATCAAATATAGCCCTCCCTGGGGAACCATTTCGGTGCAAGTCAGGATGATTGATAGCTCAGATGCGACCCGTTCACCCCACCTGTGTTTGGAGGTCAGTGATGCTGGCCCAGGCTTCGCTGAAAATGACTTGCCCCATGTGTTTGAACGGTTTTATCGAGCTGACCCAGCGCGATCGCGTCCCTCGATTCAAGAGATCAAAGGCTTACTGTCAGCCGCAGTTCCCCCCACCGAACTCTCTACTTCTCGTCCTCCCGCCACCGAACGCGATGACATTCAGCGGCGTAACAACAGTGGCTTGGGGCTGGCCATTGTTCGGCAAATTGTTGAAGCCCATCATGGATCTGTAACGGCAAACAACCACCCCGAAACAGGTGGAGCCTGTTTGCAGGTCTACTTACCTCAGCAGCAGCCCGAACGGGCCGCATCTTCGTTTCACAAAAACTATTAGGCAGCTTCAGCTGCTCCAAAGCGATCCCAGCCGCTACGCTAAAATGCAAACCTACCGACGGGGATAGCTATGGTCGAACGGGTGCAAAAGATTTTGTCTCAATATGGGATTGCCTCTCGCCGTCAGGCCGAGCAGATGATTTTGGCCGGACGGGTGCGCCTCAATGGGGCGATCGCTACCCTGGGGCAAAAAGCTGATCCCACCTGCGATCGGATTGAAGTCGATGGGGAATGGTTGCAGCCCCGTCAACGTCCACCCGCTCTTTACCTACTGATGCATAAACCTGCCAGCGTTGTTTCCACCTGCCAAGATCCCTGGGCGCGCCATACCGTTCTAGACTTGCTGCCTTCTCACCTAGCCACCGAAGCTGGGCTACATCCGGTGGGACGGCTAGATGCCGACTCCACAGGTGCCCTGCTGCTGACTAATGACGGCGAGGTGACCTTTGCCCTGACTCATCCCTCCCATTCCATTGCCAAAACCTACCAGGTTTGGGTACAAGGAACACCGCCCGAAGCCGTTCTAGAACAGTGGCGTAGAGGGATAGTCTTGGCAGGCAAACCCACCCGCCCTGCCGAAGTCCATATAGTGCACTCAACGCGATCGCAAACCCTATTAGAAATTGTGTTGCGCGAAGGCCGCAATCGGCAAATCCGCCGGATCGCTGAGCAGCTCGGCTATGAGGTGACGCAGCTCCATCGCATATCGATTGGTCCCATTCACCTGGATGCGTTGGTAGTTGGAAAATATCGGTCGTTAACGACGGCAGAGATTAGCTTCTTGAACGCTCAGACTAAACCCGTTTCCCAATCCACCCCAAACCCAATCGTCGATCGAAATTAGCTCTAAGCCGTGTCTCCTGCCCCGATCAGTCTGCGAATTGGATGATCCTCAATCGCTTGAGTGCCCTAGTAGAAGACGGCGCAAGTTTATCTACCGTAGGGCGGGCATCTTGCCCGCGCAGGCTGGAAGCCTGCACTATGGACGGTAGGCAGATTTACGCCTCAGACTACTAGTTACTGAGACCTCCCAGATTCAGCCATTTTTCTCGGCATCAACTGCGGGCAAAGCAATGTAGGATATGTGTAATATCTGTCATTGTATATAAGCTATTAAAGTTAAGTTTAAGGCAGGGTTTGCCTAGGTGATAGGAACGGAAGAGGTTCGGCTTAACCCGTTTCGCCATGTCTTCGGCCCTGGCAGTAAGATCAGCAGATGTGAGGAGTTAGTAGGTGCTAGACGCTATGGATAGGGGTACCTCTGCCTTGGAGCAAGAGCAAGGTGTAAAGCTAGAAGAGCTGGGGTTCCAGCTGCATCAGCTGCGCGAGAAAAAAATGCTGTCGATCGACCAAATTGCGGCTCGAACCATGATTCAACCCCGGTTGCTGCTGGCAATTGAATCGGGCAATACCAGCATCCTGCCAGAGGCCGTTTATGTGCGTGGGTTTCTCAAGCGCTACGCCGATGCCCTGGGCTTAAACGGGACAGAATTTGTCAGCAGTTTTCCCCTAGAGCTAGATATGCGGTCGATTAACCCATCTTGGCAAGAATCGCCCGCTGCTCAACTGCGTCCTATGCACCTCTATGTGGCCTATGCCGCGCTGATTGCTGCTGCCATTGGGGGGCTGTCCTATTTACTCAGCCGTTCTGCTCCAGCCCCCAGCGCTGTGAAGTCTCCCCCCGCAGTGACTACGCCTGCGACGAACTCGCCGTCACCGCAGCCAGCGGCGATCGCCAGCTCAGGATCTGCCAGCCCCGACGTTGCCAGTCCCCAACCCTCTGTTTCCCCCTCACCTAGTCCTGACACCACAGGCAAGGCGATTCGAGTCAATGTTGCCCTCACATCCCGTTCTTGGCTGCGGGTGGTTGTAGACGGAAAAACAGATTTTGAGGGCATTTTAGAGCAGGGCACCCAGCGCACCTGGACCGCAGACCGCGAACTCAGGGTGCGGGCAGGCGATGCCGGGGCTGTCACGGTGACTTACAACGACGACCAGCCCAAGCAAATGGGCAAAGCCGGGTCGGTTCAGCAAGTCATCTTCTCTCCCCCAACTAGCGGGGCATCCGCATCCCTACCCGCTACCCCCTAAGGGCGAACGGCCGTTCGCCCCTACCAGCAATCAAATTCCCGATCTTAATTAAATCCATAATCCTTAGACGGCCAACTCAACTTAATCACTTAGATGCACGTCCGTAGGTTTGGGTCAGCGCATAGAGGCGATCGCCCACCTGAGGATTTAGTGCTTCCGAGCGATAGCGCCAGCCCCAGTTATCCGACGGTTTGCCAGGGTAGTTCATCCGCGCATCGTTCCCTAGACCCAGCACATCTTGGAAGGGGAAAATGGCTTGGTTAGCCACCGAACTCATCGCCAGCCGGATCAGATCCCAATGAATGCCATCGGCACAGGTGCAGCCCAGATAGCTGAGCACTTGCCCCTGTTCGTAGTCTGAAAGCTGGTTAAACCATCCTTGTGTCGTGTCATTGTCGTGGGTGCCCGTATACACCACGTAATTGCGCTCATAGTTAAACGGCAGAAACGGATTATCGGTGCCGCCGCCAAAGGCGAATTGGAGAACTTTCATCCCCGGAAACTCAAACTGATCCCGCAGCGCTTCCACGTCGGGCGTAATTACCCCCAAGTCTTCTGCCAAGATCGGCAAACTGCCCAACTCTTGCTTCAGCGTTTGGAAGAAAGCGGTACCGGGGGCTTCCACCCATTCCCCGCTGATCGCGGTTTCTTCTCCGGCCTGCACGGCCCAGTAGGCACAGAAGCCGCGAAAGTGGTCAATCCGAATTAAATCCACATACTCTAGCGTGGCTCGAAAGCGCTGAATCCACCAGGCAAAGTCAGTCTTCTCCATTGCGTCCCAGTTGTAAATCGGGTTGCCCCACAGCTGCCCTGTTTCGCTGAAATAATCGGGTGGAACCCCGGCCATCAACGCTGGCTCACCTGTCTCGGGCAAGAGGTGAAACCATTCAGGAAAGGCCCATACATCCACGCTGTCGTGCGCCACATAAATGGGGATGTCGCCAATAATCTGTACTCCTGCCTGATTGGCATACTGCTTCACCGTAGACCACTGCCGGAAAAATTCAAACTGGAGATATTTCTGCTGATAAATTTCGGTACTGAGTTCATGTCGCCAGTGGGCTAGAGTGTCGGGATCACGATTGGCGATCGCCGTCTGCCAATGGTGCCAGCTGACGCCACCCTGCGCCTGCTTCAGCGCCATAAACAGGGCATAGTCATTGAGCCAGAAGGCTCGACTGGCGCAAAAAGCATTAAATTCCTGCTGTTGCTCAACTGTGGCCGTTGCCTTAAACTGCCCTGCCGCCTTTAGCAGTAGCGGCATTTTGAACCGAGCGACGTGATCAAAGGCTACTTGGTCGAGGGGGAAATTAGGCACCTGAGCTAAATCTGTCTCCGTGAGCAGCCCGTGTTCTAACAGCACGTCTGGGCTAATCAGCAGCGGGTTGCCTGCCATTGAGCTAAAGCACATATAAGGTGAGTTGCCGTGCCCTGTGGGGCCTAGGGGCAACACCTGCCAAATCTTTTGCCCTGTTTGCTGTAAAAAATCGACGAACTGGTATGCATCCGGCCCTAGGTCGCCAATCCCAAACCGACTAGGAAATGATGTGGGATGGAGTAAAATTCCGCTGGTTCTGGGAAAGGGCATAGCTAGCTGGGGATCGCAAGTTAAAGGGCTGAAAGAGGCACAACGCCTAATGTCTAGACTCTAGCACGCGATCGCGACCTAGATAATTTGAGTCAGTTTGCAAATCACAAGCAATGGTGTAGATACCCCTCCTCATGTTAAGATATGCAGCAATTATGAGATCTGTGTTTGGAAGGGAGATTCATCAATGGAAGCGGCATTACTCTTAGCAAAACTGCCTGAAGCCTACGCAATTTTTGATCCCTTGGTAGACGTACTACCAATTATTCCGGTTTTCTTTTTCTTGCTAGCCTTTGTCTGGCAAGCTGCGGTAGGTTTCCGCTAAACTTTCGCACCCAATCTGACAAAAAATCTGGCGTGACCCAATTGGGTCACGCCAGATTTGCATTAGGTTTCGCCTAGATTGCGCAACCGAAGCGCGGCTGCTGGCAATGCCATAGAGTCCTAGCCTTACCGAAAAACGAGCTAAAGCCCCTGGCTTCAGACATGGAGATGTAAGCGGTCGCGGGCTTTAGCCGCCTTGAGTCTTTCGGGATTCGGTGAAGACTTGTTGTAGAATATAGAAGTTACGCTAGGAAGTTCAGAGTAATCATGCTGGTACTGGAGGCAAAATTGAAGGGTAAAACGCAGCAGTTCGAGGCTTTGGATGAAGCCATTCGCACCGCTCAGTTTATCCGTAATTCTTGTCTTCGGTTCTGGATGGATAACAAAGGCGTTAGTCGCAACGACTTGTACAAATACTGCAAGACATTGGCGGATAACCCTGAGTTTCCTTGGGCAAGCAAGCTGAACTCTCAGGCTAGACAAGCTCATGCCGAACGCGCTTGGTCTGCCATTGCTCGATTCTTCGATAACTGCAAAAAGCAAGTTTCTGGCAAAAAGGGCTATCCCAAGTTCAAGAAGTATCAGACTCGCGCCTCGGTAGAATACAAAACGACCGGATGGAAGTTGTCTGCCGACCGCAAAACCATTGTCTTCACCGACAAGTTTGAGGCAGGTCGCTTCAAGCTGATGGGCACCCGCGATCTGAACTTCTATCAGCTTGAGCAAATCAACCGAGTGCGGATCGTGCGCCGTTCCGATGGCTACTATGCTCAGTTTGTGCTGGACGTAGAGCGCATGGAAGAACGTGAGCCAACTCAGCGCACGATTGGGTTGGATGTGGGATTGAACCACTTCTACACTGATTCGGATGGCAACACCGTCGAGAATCCCGGTCATTTGCGGAAGGCTGAGAAGCGCCTGAAACGGGTGCAACGCAGAGCTTCTAAGAAGGTGAAAGGTTCCAAGAATCGGCGTAAAGCGGTGAACCGTTTAGGACGAGCGCATCTAAAAGTGCAGCGCCAGCGTAAAGACTTTGCTGTGAAGGCGGCAAGGTGCGTGGTGAGGTCTAATGACCTCGTGGTGTTGGAAGACTTGCAGATTCGCAACATGGTCAAGAATCACCATTTGGCGAAATCGATTAGTGATGCAGCCTGGGGTGACTTTCGCCGTTGGGTAGAGTATTTCGGCAAGGTGTATGGGGTGGCGACTGTGGCAGTTGCCCCCCAATATACCAGTCAGAATTGTTCTAGCTGCGGTGAAACGGTCAAGAAATCGCTCTCAACTCGGACGCATATCTGTCCGAGTTGCGGGCATGTGCAAGACCGTGACCATAATGCTGCTATCAACATCCTAAAGAAGGGACTCAATACGCTGGGGCACAGCGGAATTAAAGCTTGGGGAGAGAACGACCTCTATCTAAATCAGGCAACTGGCTTAGACAAGTTGGCTCGATGAACCAAGAATCCCCCGGCTTCAGCCGTGGGGAGTGTCAATAGAGACTGTGGCTTAATGACCTGCACAGTCAGTAACTAGGGGGGCTTGGCAACCCCAAGCCCTTGCCCCAGAATGACGAACTTTGTGTCTACTGAGAGCTAACAGGCAGTTTACGTTGGGTTCTGCGAAGACCGAGCCGCTGAGACGTCAGAGGCAGTTTAACGCGAAATACCGTGATGCGATTGATTGGCAGCCGCTCATGGAATTCTTCCAATAGAGAGCGACGAGATCTGTAAACGTCTAGTAGGGCCAAACCCACGCCCATCAAGAACACCAGGATGCCTGCGATAAACAGGTACAGCGACAGAGTAACTAGCCCATCCCAATCAATTAGCGTGCGAAGCGCCAGCAGGCCAGTATTGCTCAACAGCAGCAGTAGGGCTACATAGGTAGCCAGCATACTGGTCTGGCTAATTCGGTAGCGCTGCCGTAGATATTGCTGCTGCATTTTGAGCTGGCTAGCTCGTTCTCGTCGGGCACTAGACGGCACATAATGGCGGGAGGTACTCGGGAAAACATCCTCGGCAATAAATGCTTCTTGCAGTGGGTCGATGCCGTCAAACAACGTCTGTACGTCCCGATTCAAGCACCGCAGCTGTTGATCAATGCCGATATGCCGGGTCAATATGGCCAGCAGCACTAGGCCACAGGCGATCGCCATGAGCACCGAATTGAGCACGAGCTGAATTAACTGATTGGTCTGATCTATGCTCATTTCACTGTCCTTTTAAAGGAAACTTCCAGGGCTTTAAGGGAGGTTATTCGGATCTAAAGCCCAATGGAAGCACTAGCTGAGAAGTAGTATAGTATTTTTGTACTAATTCGTCTAGTCTGTGAGGATAGTTTGTGACCAAAGAGCGCCGCTCAGACTAGCATTCTAATCTCTGGGATCAAGCAGCCTGTTTCTCCGGGTGCGCCTATCGTTGCGCGGCCTGCCCTACTAGCTGTTGACAGCCCGCTAAGCCAAGGGATGGATCCTGCTGATAGGCCAGTGTGGGCGTCCAAACCTGTACCGTGCGGTCAGCTTTAATTTCGTAGAGATACTTCACTTGTGGGTCGAAGCGAATCCCTACCTTTAAGTTAGAAAAGTCATCTTCACAAATCTCAAAGCCAAATCGCACAACAATTTGGGCGGTTAAACATTCTGGCGTGTCGGCAGATTTTCCAGAGGCATCGCGCTCTTGCCAAAAGGTATCCAAAAAGGGAGTCAGAATCGGCAGCACTCGTTCAGGGCTACCATTCCGACTGGCAAAGATCACGACTGGGTTGCCCTCAACAATGATGTGGCAGGGTGTGGTAGGCATGAGCATCCTCTTGATGACTTAGGAATGAGAATTAAATAACTCCGCCATTCTTCGGTAGGGGCGAACGGCTGTTCTTCTGTAGGGGCGAACGGCCGTTCGCCCCTACCAGCAATCAAATTCCCGATCTGATTAAATCCATAATCCTGAGCTAGGTTACCTCCTCTTGTGCGTGTGATTCAACGGGGTAAGTATAGTGTCACACCGCCGAAGAGCTGTCTATTTTCTGAGCAGTTCGTAAAATTTGTCCAGCCAAAATAGCGGCTCCAAAGCCGTTGTCAATATTAACAACAGCAACCCCAGCGGCACAGGAGTTGAGCATGGTGAGCAAGGGGGCTAAGCCGTTGAAGCTGGCTCCGTAGCCAACGCTAGTCGGAACGGCTATTACCGGACAATCTGCTAATCCGGCGACAACGCTGGGCAGTGCTCCCTCCATGCCCGCCACGACAATCAGCACGTCGGCGGATTGAATCACATGGCGGTTGTTGAGCAGTCGATGAATGCCTGCCACCCCGACATCCCACAATCGCTCAACGCGAAAGCCAGACAGCTCGGCTGTGATGGCGGCTTCTTCGGCAACGGGCAAATCGGCGGTGCCTGCGGACAGCAGGGTAATGGTACCGGGACGGTGGGGCACCAAGTTGAGGGGGGCG
>Ga0163149_10004023_pt1 | contig 16356 bp, 12 predicted proteins | sample OliLakLV19MP5G1_FD_148604 | JGI IMG/M metagenome (GOLD analysis project Ga0163149, IMG submission 148604) | Freshwater microbial mat bacterial communities from Lake Vanda, McMurdo Dry Valleys, Antarctica - Oligotrophic Lake LV.19.MP5.G1 | ecosystem: Environmental > Aquatic > Freshwater > Lake >...
TTTTTTATGTGTTCAATTAATTCAGTTTTGAATTTTGATTCTGTTGTTAAAGTCAAAATTTTCTCAATTACTTCGAATTCTATACTTTCTTCAACTGAATACGATTTGAAAATTTTAAATAGTTCAATATAAAAAGTATTAATTTCTTTTTTTTCTACTGCACTTTCTATTTCATTTATGAGACAAGAAAAATCTTTTCTTGGTGGTGTTTTTGTACTATCAAAGTGTATTTTAAATTTTTCCAATAAACTTGACATACCTCCTTCAACTGTTACTTTTGATAAATTTGATTTTAAAAACATCCAAAACATATCAATATGAGAATAGTCAATAATATTGTCTTTACAATGAGTACAATCATTTCTCCTATCTTTCCAGTATTTAATCTGTTGCCTAATATTATCATTAATGTTAAAAATAGGTTTTGTATTATTTGTAAGTAACTCAAATACTTTTTTCTCCCATTTATCTTCATTATTTAATTCTTTAATCGTCAGATCCCATTGCCCTTGAGCAATGTCATTTGGTTTAGATGATTTGATTACCAATTCTTTAATAAAAGTCATAAAACCTAAGTATGAAAAGAGCAAACTAGCTCGATATGCTTTAATTCTATAACACAAAATAGACTCATCATATAATGACTTTACATCAATAGAAGATTTTGCAAATTTATCACCAATCCATTTTTCAATTTCATTCATATTTTACACCTGCGTTCAACCCCAAACACGCTTCCAAAGCTTCATCATTAAAATCGCCAGAATTTATGTATTCAATAATGCTTAGCACATCAATTCTTGTACCTTTGATAGTAGGTTTGAGATTACATATCTATTGGTTAATTATAATAGATGTATTCGTAGCCATATTTGCGGATGATAGCACCAGATTTGTCGTATTCAGTTTCAAATTGTAGTTTTCCATCCAAGCGGAAGGAATATTTAATTCTGTTTAGTACGGTGCCGTTTGCTGAAAGAGTGTATTTGTCGAAAGTTGGTTGCCCATTGAAATAAACTAAGCTATCTCTTTGGGATATTATATCTTTACTCAAATAGACTATTCTTTCTGAAAGGTTGCCAGCCTGATTGTAAACATTAGTGTAGTTTCTTTCTGTAGTAGTATTACCAGTCACCTCTATAGCTTTGACAATATTGCCTTGAATGTCATAAGCATAATCGGCTTTGCTTAATAGCGAACCACTAGAATCCAAAGATACAAATGAAATTAATTTTCCGTCGGCAGTATAGAGAAATTTATTTGTTTCTTTGCCTAACTCATCTCCATTAATTCCATAACTATATTTCACTTCTTGCGATTCAACACCTTGATAGCTGTAATCAGATTTAGTAGAAACTAAACCGTTGCTGTAATTGATGGTTAAGATTAGTTTTGCTTCTTTATTGTAGTTCTTTTGGGAAATTAAGGACAATTTGGAGTCATTTTTTGTATCAAGCAAATATTTCTTTTCTGTCTTCAAAATAGCATTGGGGCTAGTTCCGACAGGATTATTTTCATTGCCGCAGGATACGAGAGCAATGAAAATTATTACAGTCAATATTTGTTTGATAGTTTTCACACCTCAAATTAAAAAATATTTTCATATAATCCAAATAAAACGAAAAAAAAGCCTATCTTTTTAAAAAATAGACTTTTTAAGTTTTTCAAACCGAATAGGTTTAGGATTTATTTATCTGCATCCATAACGATTTTATGTTGACGACGAGCAGCTTTGATTCTAGCAAGACGTTTTTCGATGCTAGGCTTCATAAAAGCAGTTCTTTTTTTGAATTCACGAAGAACACCGCTTCTTTCGTACTTCTTTTTGAAGCGACGAAGGGCTCTATCGATATTCTCGTTTCCTTGTATAGTAACACCAATCATGGTAGTCCTGAGTATTAATTATGAATAAATTTATTTTCTGTTTTTGAGTTGCAGATTATTTGAAATTTTCAATTAATCTTTTTTCGTTATTTTTTTCAAATTGCACAATGATAGATTTACCACCAGTGCTAGTTACGTCCTTGGCACGAACTATTCCAACATCATCCCAAACCGAATGGAATATTACATCGCCAATTTCAAAAGTTTCTTTAGGGCTATACTTGATAGCGTCTTCTCTTGTGATATGAACGACAGCTTTCGATTTATCATTGTCAGCTTCGATTGAATCCAGATTGACAAGCTGAGAGTGCCTGCTTCTAGTGCATCTAGCCCATTGGAATCTTCCTTTTTCAGATTCGATTGGTTCGCCAATTAGCTCGTGTTTAGTCTCTTTCATCAAAAATTGTGAATAGAGAGTAATATACTTAGCTCTTCTTGTTCTTTTCTTTACTGCTACAGCCATAACTTTAGAACTCTTTTAAAAATTGCACTTATACGGGTTACAAAGTTACGAAATAAATGTGGAAAAGTCAAGCATTCATTTTTTTATGTATATTTGAAAGAAAGCATAAAGTGTTGTTTGTCAAAGATTAATGAGTGTTTTCGGGTACTTTTCGCTAATAAAAATCTATTAAGCCAAAAATATATTTTTTTTCAACAATTATAAATTAAAGTTTTCGTTAATAATTCAAGTAAAAAGTACACAATTATCAGTAGAAAATCAACAATTATGAAAGTTTATACTCTTGAAGCGGTGCAAAAAGTGCCAATATCTATGGAAGAAGCTTGGGCTTTTTTGTCGAATCCAAAAAATTTGAGTAAAATTACTCCCGAGTATATGAACTTTTGTATCACATCGAACTCTTTACCAGAAAAGATATATCCTGGTTTGATGGTTTCATATACTGTTTGCCCATTCCCAAATCTGCCAATTACTTGGGTATCAGAAATAACTCAAGTGCAGGAGCTAAATTATTTTGTGGATGAGCAAAGATTCGGTCCATACAGAATGTGGCACCACGAACATTTCCTTAAAGAAATACCTGGCGGAGTTGAAATGGTTGATATTATTCACTATGTTTTGCCATTAGGTTTCATTGGAAGTTTAGCCAGAGAAGTGTTTGTGAAGAGACAATTAGATGGCATTTTCAATTTCAGACAAAAGAGAATGGAAGAAATGTTTGGCATTATGGACAGCCAAACAAAAATTGAAACTGGAAAATAAGTTTGCAAATATGATGAAAATCTTTTGAAAGAGAATAATTTTTCGATAATTTGCTTTTAATTACATAAATAAATTAGAAATTTAAGTCAGAGTGAATTTATGACAGAAGAACAAAGATTAGCCGAATTTGAAGCAAAGATTGCTAACGGCGAAAAAATTGAACCAAAAGACTGGATGCCAGAAGCATACAGAAAAAATTTGATTAGAATGATGAGCCAGCATGCCCACTCGGAAATAGTTGGGATGTTGCCAGAAGGAAACTGGATTACTAGAGCTCCAAACCTACGTAGAAAAATTTCATTGCTAGCCAAAGTACAAGACGAAGCTGGACACGGTTTATATCTATACAATGCAGTGGAAACACTTGGCACAGATAGAGAAACAGTGCTTGAAGCATTGCATAATGGCACAGCCAAATATTCAAGTATATTTAACTACCCTACTGTTTCTTGGGCAGATATGGGAGCTGTGGGTTGGCTTGTGGACGGTGCCGCAATGGTAAACCAAGTAAGTTTGATGGGAACTTCCTATGGCCCTTACGCAAGAGCAATGGTTCGCATTTGCCGTGAAGAAGCATTCCACAACAGACAGGGCTATGAAATTATAGCTAAATTGGCGTCTGGTACTCCAGAGCAATTACAAATGGCACAAGATGCTTTAGACCGTTGGTGGTGGCCTTCACTAATGATGTTTGGCCCAAGCGACAAAGATAGTCCTCATTCGGCACAAGCGCTTCGCTGGAAAGTTAAATTAGAAAGTAATGATTCGCTTCGCCAAAAATTTATAGACCAAACTGTTCCTCAAGCAGAAGCTCGTGGATTGAAAATTCCTGACGAAAACTTAAGTTGGAACCCTGAAACTAAACATTATGACTTTAGTGAAATAGTATGGGATGAGTTTATGAATGTGATTAATGGCAACGGACCTATGAATAAACTTAGACTGAAAGCACGCAAAGCGGCCCACGACAATGGCAAATGGGTGCGAGAAGCTGCCGAGGCATACGCAGCAAAACGCAACGTTCATAAGGTAGCGTAAGAATATAATGCTGGCAGCATAATTAAGAATTTATAATGGCACTTCCTCGGTGTCCCAAATGATAGTGGTGGCAAGGTAAGTAAAGTGAAAATTATCAGTATTAGCAAAGCTGTTTACGAAAGTAAACAGCTTTTTTTTGTTTATTTTTAATCAAATTGTAACTTTTTGGTTAGTCAAATTGTTTTATACTTAAAGAGAATAACTAAATAGTTTTATTTTAAACATAATAGGTGATTTATGAAACAGCTATATAAAATTTTCGCAATAACTATTCTAAATATGGTACTTGCTATATTTTTTGTGGTTGACATTAGTGCACAATCAGTGTACGATGTTAAACAAACTACTGTTTCCGATATGGTATTCTACGTTTCCAACTATGGTATTCTTGGGAATAATACAGCGACTGGCAAAGGAGGTCTTATTTATCCTCGCGGCACTGAAAATCAATATCTTTACGGAACAGGAACATGGTTTGGAACTAAGAAAAGAGTCAATGATACTCTCAAAAACTTAGTAACACTTACTTATAATCATAACACAGGGAGTTCGTGGATGAATCCTGGTAATATAGGTGATTTAATACCAATGCCATCTGAAATGATAACAAAATATAATGTAGAACGCTCTACAGATTTCAACTTACATGGTATTAATAAAAATAGTGCTATGCCTCCTTGGTCACTTTGGAAAACAACGGAATCTGATGCAACTGGAACTTACGAACCAACTACCACAGAGCGTAATTCCACAAAGTATAAAAATGGATTGGCAGTTGTTTCCGATGAAATGTTTCATACAAGATACAAAGACAATGACCTAAGTCGTTATGATGGTGGTTCAAATGCAAGAAAATCACAGGGCTATCCTTTAGGACTACAATTTGATGAAAAGATCTACTCTTGGAGCAAAGCTCCCTATAATTCATCGATCATTGTACAACAAACAATAACTAATACATCTACCGATACTCTTTTCGATAGCTATATCGGCAATATATTCGATCCTGATATTGGTATTATTGATAAACAGGGTGCTACAAATAATGATTTTGTACGTACTGCTAAATTTGGAGATAATGATGGTGTTTATTCTTGGTCGGGTGGTAATTTTGGCGAATTAGGTAATAATTTTGGTTATATGGCGATTGCACATTTGGAAACTCCTGCTGTAAATAATGACGTTATTAAGTCAATTAAATATAGCAACCAAGCGGCACCATTAGCGGAACAAATAGGCACTACTAGCGTTAGATATTTTACAAATAATGACGCTTTTAATTTAGATAATGAACGATATGATTTTATTAGCTCAGCAAAAAAAGACAGTGCCAAACTCAATGCAGAAATTAAAGTATTAATTGGTACTGGTCCATTTACAATATTGCCTGGGCAAACTGCTCGAATCACATACTGCATTACTATTGTGAAACCAACTAGTGGAAAAGAAGCTACTGGGAACGAAGAAGACCTACCTGCGATTAAAGATGCAATTTTAAGTAATAAACAAAATTATTTAAATAATCTACTTACTAGTGTTGAAGACAATAATGTGGCAAATAATTGGACTCTTTCCCCAAACCCAATTACAGACCAATTCAATTTGCAATACACGAGTGAATTTGGTGGAGAAATTAAAGTTAGTTTGTTTAATTTGACTGGCGTTAAAATTGCTGATTTACAAACTGGTATGGCGAATGTAGGAGTGAACAATTTTAACTTCAACATTAGCAATTTAGGTTTGGCAGCTGGCGTATATTCAATAAGAATTGATAATAGCAAGTCCACAATTTCCCAAATGATAGTGGTGGCAAGGTAAGTAAAGTGAAAATTATCAGTATTAGCAAAGCTGTTTACGAAAGTAAGCAGTTTTTTTTGTCTATTTTTAATCAAATTGTAACTTTTTGGCAAGTCAAATTGTTTTATGAATAATGCTTTTGGCAATAATAAAGTTATTTACAAATATTTAGGTGAATTATGAAAGTCTCATTACTATCAGTTATATTTTTGCTTTTAAGCAATACAACTTTTTCTCAACTTGAATGGGAAAGTGTAAAATCATTGCAAGGAGGTTATTCTGGAGGATTAAATAGAAGTGGTTTCAAAAAAGTTGATAATGATATATATGCGTTTGGAACAAATTATACTTATAGAACAACAAATAAAGGAGAAACTTGGGAAATTGCTTTTGATGGCAAGATAAAAGGTACTTTAGATATTACTAAAACTAATAAATCACTCTTCTGTATAACTAAAGGTTTAGGTACAAATAATATTCTCCGTTCAACTGATAATGGTAAAACTTGGTTTATACCTTCTTTAAATGGTTTGCCGGGCAACGAAGGTAATGGTGGTGGAGATGGTAAAGGTAAGAATAGAGCATTTTGTGCAATTGAAGCTGTAGGCGACAATTTATTTGTAATGTTTATCAATGGATTATATGGCTATGGATATAATGTATTTTATTTTTCAACAGATGAAGGTGAAACTTGGAATCAAGCATTCTATTTAGATGGTGATTATTATTCTATGTGCAATGAACATGACTACGTTGGCAGAGCTTATATGAAAAGCTATAAAAATGATATTATTTGGGGTGATGGAGCAAAATTATGTAGGTGGAATTTAGACCCTTCAAATCAAAGAACAGTATATAAAATTCCAATGGCAATGTATCGAACTAAGCCAGTAATTACAAATTCTTCCATTTTAATTGTAAACACAAACGCCAATAACCATTTAATGTATAGAGAAATTGATGATAGCTTAGAAATGAGAAAAATATTACCTAATGGATACGACAATTATTGGGGATTAAATTTAAGTAATGAGGGTGATGAAGTCATATTTAGGCTATTAGATTTCAAAACTAAGAATATTGCTAGTTTAATTTCAAAAGATGGTGGTAAAAGTTGGGAAGAATTAGCTTGTGTGGGATTACCAAGGACAGCTGCTGAATTTCCAATTTTCAAATGTGATAGTAACATTTATATTTGTCCATCATATAATGGTATTTATAGAAGTATAGATGGTATGAAAACATTCAAACTTGCAAATAATGGATTCAATGCAATTGGAACAGATGCTGGCTTTGCAGAAGATTATTCTTATCTTTACAAATATGGAAATTCAATAATATTAAATGATTCTTATGGATTGAATGATATAGCTTTTTATGGAAAATTATCGAATTTATCCATCGGATTAAAAGCTACACACAATGATTGTGAGACATGGACAAATGATTTCAGTTTGTTGCAAAAAGATACTTACAGTACTGATTTTGTTAAATCAGAAAATTTAATATTTTTACCTGACTATATAGTATATATGAAAGGTAAAAAAATGATGAAATCAAAAGATGCTTTTCAAACATGGGAAAATATAGATATTACTGGTGTTGACACAGCAAATGCAAAAAATATATCAGTTTTTATGTATGACAAAAATAATACATATTATAAAGTTGATTATGAATTTGACTCAAGGTATTTTCTGCACAAAGAAAATAAGACATTTGTTGAGTGGCAATATTATGACCCAAGTATTGATATAAACTACCACGTATTTTCTGGAGACACTGTAATATTTGCAAGCAATAAAGACGCTCAATATTCTATAAATAATGGAGACTCATGGGAGAAACTCAATTTTGAAGCACCTGCAAATTATGAAATATATGAATCTGATTTTTCAGTTACACGCAATATGATGAATGTGGGAGGCACTATATTTTCAATTCAAATGCTTCGATATATCTCGGATAGTGTAAATAATTATAAGAACGCACTATATAAATATGACAAAGGGAAAATGATTTTGCTCGGTATCGAAAATGAAAAGAATATGCCAAGCACATTTGAAATTTTAATAACAAACAACTCATTTAAACTACAAAATAAGACATTATTTTACAATATTGGAAAAGATATCTATACTTCAACAGATTTTGGATTCAACTTTACTAAAGTTTCTAAAATTGGTATTCCAGAGGATATGAAATTTGTCAATTTTGCAACATCAAAAGATTACATCTATGCTATCACAAATGGGGCAGGACTATATAAAGCAAAAAGTGCTTTGCTTTCAGTTGAAGATGATAATATAAGTTATCCAACATCAGTAAATATTTACCCCAATCCGACTAATGAAATAATAAATATTTCAGATGTTCTAATTGATACAAAAATTGAAATAACTAATCTATTAGGTGAAACTGTTTGGACAGGAATTGGAAAAAAACAGATAAATACTTCAGAAATATCTAACGGTAGTTATCTTATAAAAGTTATAAATGGTGACAAAATTAATTGTACTAAAATTGTTATTTGGAAATAATCCAAAAAAAGGGCTAATAATAAATTTTATTAGCCCTTTTTTTATAAGTTTTCTTTACTTTAAAATTACAGTTTCTCGCCTGCTTCTCTTCTTAAGGCTATCGAAACTCTATACCTCTCTTCTTGATAGCGAGCATAAAGTGTGTCTAAAGTAGCTACTATATTTTTCAAGCCGACTTTTTCTGACCATTCGAATAAACCAAATGGATAGTTCACACCTTTTACCATTGCAGTTTCAATATCAAGTCTGGTTGCAATATTCAAATATTCAACATCAAATGCTTCATTGACAAGCATCGCAATTATTCTTTGAAAAATTAACTCGCCAATGTTTTTTTCAATAAGTGGTTTTGGTAGTTCGGCACCTTCTCTATAATCATAGAATCCACGTAAGGTTTTTCTGCCAAATGCTCCTGCTTCAAATAGTCTTTTTTGTGTGATAGATGGTTTTATTCTTGGCTCGAAATAAAGTTCTTTCCAAACTGTTTCGGAAACCACATAGTTAACATCGTTTCCAATATAATCCATTAATTCAAATGGTCCCATTTTGAAACCACTTGTTTTCATAGCCCAATCTATTGTAGCCATATCGGCTATTCCTTCGTCTAATATGCGAAGGGCTTCTGAATAATAGGGTCTCGCAACTCTATTGACTATAAATCCTGGTGTATCTTTAGCCAACACACAAGTTTTACCCCAATTTTTCATTAACTCAAAACACTTCTCTGTTACAATTGGGTCAGTAAGAAATGTAGGAATTATTTCTACTAATGCCATAAGTGGCACTGGATTGAAAAAATGGATACCAATAAATCTATCTTTATTTTGCATAGCTCCAGCCAATGAAGCAATAGAAAATGAAGAAGTGTTTGTAGCAATGATAGTAGATTGAGGCACAATATCTTCTATTTTTTCGAAAATATCTTTTTTCAAATCAATATTCTCATTTACTGCTTCAATTACGATGCTACATTCGGCAAGTGGATGCAAATGCTTTGCAAAATCAATTTTATTCTTAATTTGCTCGGCTGCTTTTTCGCCTAACTTCCCTTTTTCCACTAGCATTTCAAATGTTTTTTCAAGAATTAGATTGCTTTTTGCGATTGAAGCAACCGATGTATCGCAGATAACCACACGGTGTCCAGCAGTTGCAGCAATTTGTGCAATGCCTGTTCCCATTTGTCCAGCTCCAACAATTCCAATCTTGTATTTATTTATTTCCATAAATTCTGATTAATTTGGATTAACTCACATTGCAATTTAAGAAAATAACTTAATTAGATTAGAAAAAAATGGATTATGAAATAGTTATTATTGGTGGTGGTGTAATTGGATTGGCAATTGCCGCCGAATTATCTCGCTTTTCAAAGTCGATTTTGCTGGTGGAAAGACACTCTTCATTTGGAAATGAGACCAGCTCTCGCAATAGCGAAGTCATCCACGCAGGCATATATTATCCGCCAAACTCTCTGAAAGCAGAGCTTTGTGCAATTGGTAATAAAGCTATTTACGACAGATGCAATAAATTCAATATTCCTTTCAGGCAAGTTGGCAAATATATTGTGGCTGTAAATGAAAATGAAATTGATGAACTTGAAAAAATAAAGTCTAATGCTAATGAAATTGGAGCAAAAGAAGTAGATTTCGCCACTTTAGCGCAATTACACAAAGATGAGCCAAATGTTATAGCAAAAGGTGCTTTGTGGTCTCCAATGACTGGAATTGTGGATTCGCACAAATTGATGGAAAGTTTCTTAGCAGAAGCAAAAGATAATGGAACTGACTTTGCTTGGAGACATAATTTCGAAAGAGTATGCAAAATAAGTGGTGGCTATCAAGTAACTTTCAGTTCTGATGACGGTGGGGAATTCTCTATCAATGCCGAAAAAATAGTCAATACAGCAGGATTGCATTCAGATTTAGTTGCTCAAGAATTTGGAATTGATTTAGATGTTGCTAATTATAGATTAAATTTTGTGAAAGGTAACTACTTTAGGATTAAATCTAGCAAAAAGAATTTAGTCAATCACTTAATCTACCCAGTTCCTGCTAAGAATATGCCAGGGCTTGGAATACACGTTACACTCGATTTGAATGGGGAGATTCGGCTTGGCCCCGATGTGGAATATTTGGATTTTAAAGAACAAGACTATTCGGTTGATGAAACACTTTCCACAAAATTCTATCAAGCGGCTTCTGGCTATTTGATAGGTTTAGAGCCAGATGATGTGTACCCTGATTATTGTGGCATTCGCCCGAAGCTACAAAAGAAAGGCGAGGCTGTCAGAGATTTTGTAATAGCTGAAGAAAGTGAAAAAGGTCTCCCTGGCTTAGTGAACTTAATTGGAATTGAATCGCCTGGGCTAACTTGTTCAATAGCAATAGCTGAAAAAGTAAGAGTTATGTTAGAGCTTTAAGTGTTACGAATAAAGTACTTTATAACTCATATATATAAAACAACTTACATTAATTTATCCTATGTGTAGGACTTAAATTCATTTTGCAGTGATTTGCAGTAAAAATTTAATTCTGAAAAACGATTGCACTAAATTGCAGTAAATATTTAATTTCAGAAAAATGATTGCACTAAATTGCAGTAAATATTTAATTTCTGAAAAACAATTGCATTAAATTGCAGTAAAAAACTTAATTCTGAAAAATGATTGCACTAAATTGCAGTAAATATTTAATTTTTCTTGTCATCTTGTGCTTAGCTAATAAATATTTTCTATTTCTTGGCAGTACTAACCCTAACTATTACATTTTTAAAAATGGGGAACTGGAAAACTTACAAATATCTTGGTATTGGATATTATATGCAATTAAATATTTTTAAAATTATTTTTAGAAAAAACAACTATTCACAAATTCCGAATTGTTGAGTTATTTTCAACTAATTTTTTACATACAGAATATAAACAGCAATAAAAGTCAACTTCCCAATTTTAGAATTATGTTCAGAAGCAAGGTGCATAATGTTTTTAGTTTTTAATTATAACTATAGAACTTAATTGTTTTAGTTTAGAAATAAAATGTAAAAAGCTTTCCATTTATTAATTAATAAAGAATAAATTATAATTCCAATTAATGAATATTATTTAATTTTGTTTGACTTAATTATTACACTAGATATTTGCATCTTATTTACATTTTTACATTCCATAATATCTTGATCAAATATAACTAAATTGTTACCGATATTATGCAAAGAACTTCTAAATTTTAAACCCTGAACATCTGTAAATATTTTAATAAATTCACAAATAAATTGTGTAGGAATATAATCTAGTTCGGAATCATATCTTCTCATTGGTTTTGATAAATCTTTACTTATAATTTGTTTTAATAAAGTAGATTTAATATTTTTATTAACCCTGTTGGGGTGATAAAGAGTCGGTATTTCAGTAAAGTCTGAAATAAGAATTACATTATTAATGTCTTGTTTAATGCCAAAAGTTGCAATTGATACTTCATCAAGATATGAAGCCCTTATTTCATAAAGTATTGTTTTTATATTATCGCAAAGATAAAGATATGGTATACCCATAGGATTGGCTCTCCCTGCTGTAGTAATCTCCTTTGGAGGAGCAAACATTTGTTCTTTCACGAAAACCTTTTCATTAGCATTTATATGTAAACGTGCCCTATAAAAAATATCTTCTTTTTTGATTATAGATTTGCTCTCAAAAAAACCATCCCAACCTAAATCTTCTGTTAAATAATTGATATTTGCCAAATATCGACTTTCCCAAATTAATTTATGTTTGAATTTATGCCAATAATTTATATTTTCAAGTATTTCATTATTAAAATCTACAAAATCTTCTGAGTTTTTTATTTTTGTGCCAATTTTACATAAAGTGAAGTTTAATATTTGATTTCCACATTCAAGATTACTAAACAAATTCCAATTTTTTTGAATTATCGAAATTAAACTCTTGCCTTGTTTAATTGGTTGAAAATTTTCAAAGAGTTCTTTGAAAAAATCTAGTAATTCTTCAATAGCAATTATTTCTTCAAATTCGCTTTGACAAAAAGAACATTTACCAATTTTTTTTTGAGATAAAATAAATCCTTTTAATTCTTTATCCTCAAAGCATTTATTACATACATTAGACATATTATTCATTTAAATATTTACTTACTACTGACAAATGGTTTTTTAAAGTTATTTTTTTAACAATTCCTAAACCTGGATATTTAGCTATCTCAAAATAGCCTCGAAGTTCTTCGATAGCTGAATTGTTAAGTTTTAATTCCTCACAAAATTGTAATGCTTTTTTTGCAGCTTCTGCAAACTTCCCTTGCACATTGGTAACTGAACCATTTGTTTCTGAAGTAAAGTGTCTAATCCATATTTGTTTATCTTTATCTGCTTTCAAATAGGTTATATGTATTACAACTGCTCTAGGAGGAAATCCTCCATCTATATATTCACTTGGCAATAATGTAAAATCTGAAAAACCTTGATAATTATCTTGTGAATAAAATAAATGTTCTTCTGTAAATTTATGTGCTGTAATATTTAGGAAATCCGCATTTTTTTTTTGTTTCTCGAATACATCATCTAATCTAATATATTTCTTTTCAAGTCCTTTAATATATCTATCTAATCCTCTATATTTGTGAGGGTCTAACAACATAATATGGCTGATTTTAGGATTATTACATAAATTTTTTAATTCTTCTTCGTCTGCTATATTTTCTAAACAGATTAATAAACACTTATTTAACTCATATGAATCTATGCTATTTTGTATATACCTTATATTATTTGAATAATGAAAAGCTGGAAGATATTTTGAATCCTGTAAGTTAGAAATATAATTTAAAAATATACTTGTATCCCCACGTACTTCACCATAAAATGGATTTACTATGAGATAAGAATTAAAATTATTTTCTTGGAAAATCTTATGTGCTAAATTTAGGTTATTAAAACTTTCTTTAACTGGTTCAAGAACAGGTACAATTTTATCTTGTAAAGCACCCTCATTTACTAACTCTCTTAGTGCAATTAGTTCAAATTGCCTTGCTCGCAAATATGGAAAATACATAGTTATACCTTGTTTGTTTTTAATTTCATAATTAAATTGTCACGCTCTGATATTTTTAGATTTAGAGAAAGACATATTTGATTAAATTCATAATTTATTTTATTAAAAAACAAGTTGTTTTTGTTTCTATTTTTCATTACTTCTAAAAATAGCATATTTAAAATATGTTTTGGAATATTTGATATAAGCTTCTTGCAAATATTAAATTGATTAAAAGGATTCATTGAGGGAATATCATTAAAGTATCTTTTTACAATATATATATATTCCTTTGTATGTAAAACTTCCATCAATACATTTACTTCAATACCTTTAATTGTTTTTGGTTTTTGAACTAAATCAAATTCTTTAGAATTAGAATCATAAATAATAATACCAATTTTGTCATCATAAGTAATATACTTTGAAAGTTGAATCTTAGGTACGACGATATAAACTTCATTAAATATTTTTTTATATTCACAAATCTGGTTTGAAAGCCTATACTCTTTATCTAAAATGGTTTTAATTTCAAATACTTTTGAAACACCATTAAAGATTACTAAATCTGCTATTGCTTTACCAATCCTTAATTCATTAAAAATAATGGAATTATTATTACCAAGTTCATTAATTAACCATTTATTCAAAAATTCGTTTTTTAGAATATACTCATTTGGGTAATGTTGCTCTAATACCTTATAAGTATATTTTAATACTTTTAAGTAAGAATTTCCTTTGTTCATTTCTAAAAGATTATATCTTTCCAGCTTTAAATCAATTGATTCAAAATCATCATTTAACCAACGATATACTTCGTTTCTAGAAAATAAAGAAGAAAAATCTCTTAAAAGATTAATAGAGTAAGTCACAATATTTTTAATTGTTTGTATAGAAAATAGTATTGACAGATTATTGTTCAATTCCAATTACACAAAAATACAAAATTCTCTCATATTTACAACAAAAAAAAATCACCCCTCCACACCTACTTCAAACTCATTTATGTATTTGAATTTTTTGGTTCTTATGGAAGTTATCCATTTGGGTAGGGCATCGCCAAATATAATTACTACCGATAGTATGATTACTGATGTTAGCGAAGTGTTTATTAATCCAATCACGAATTTGCCATCGGTTTGTAGCATTGGGTAGTAAATATTTTTTATGTTCATCACGCCAGCTGTAATTGTGGTTACGCCCAAGAAAATCATTGGCACAACTGTAATCCACATATATTTATATCTGCCTCGATTTATAATCCAAGTGGTGGCAACCACCAAGGCAAATGTGGCAAGTAGCTGATTTGCCACTCCAAACATAGGCCAAATAGTAGATACATTGCCAGTATAAATAAAATAGCCCCAGGTGAATACTATAATTCCACTTGTCAGCAAAGTGCCAGGCAGCCAGTCGGTTCTGCCAAGTGGCTTATAAATATTGCCGAGTGCATCTTGCAGAATAAATCGGGCTATGCGTGTGCCTGCATCGAGAGTTGTAAGTATAAAAAGTGCCTCAAACATAATCACAAAATGATACCAGTAGCTCATTAGCCCATTCAGTCCTGGGATAGCCGAAAATATTTGCGACATTCCCACAGCAAGCGAAACACCGCCCCCGCTTCGTCCCACAAGCTGCTCGCCAACTTCTTTGGAAAGCTGTACTAAATTAGTTTCAGTGAAGCCCATAGCGTGGAGCTGACCTTGCACTGCTTGGAATTTATCTACTGGCACATTGATTTGGAAATAATCGAGTGGCAGCAAACTACAAGCGGCAATTAAAGCCAAAATACTAATCATTGCTTCGGAGAGCATCGCCCCCATTGTTATCATTTTAATATCGCTTTCTTTATTCAACAATTTGGGCGATGTGCCTGAGCTAACACAGGCGTGGAATCCAGAAATCGCACCGCAGGCAATTGTAATAAATAAATAAGGATAAATCGGGCCTGGAATAATTGGTCCACCTCCTGCTGTGAATGCAGTGAATGCTGGCATTTTAAGTTCTGGATTAACATAAATCACTCCGATAGCAAGAAAAAAGCAAACAGCTAATTTCATAATAGAACTCAGATAATCCCTTGGCGATAGCAAAAGCCAAACAGGAAGTACCGAAGCCCCAAAAGCATAGAGTGCCAAATAAATCGTGAGTGTATGTTTGTCGAGTGTGAAATAAGGAGCAAGTATGGATGTAGGAATATATTTGCCAAAAATTACGGAAAGCGTTAGTAAAATCACTCCCATTATAGTAGCTTCCACAATCTTGCCTTTGCGGAATTTTGTCATCCACAAACCCATAAATATACCAATTGGAATAGTGGTGGCAATTGTAAATGCTCCCCAACTACTTTCGCTCAGTGCATTTACCACGACCACACCCAAACCAGCCAATGCCACGATTACAATTAATATAGTTGCTATGGAAGCAGTTATTCCACTAACTTTACCGATTTCTTTTCGAGCAATTTCTGCTAAGGATTTGCCATCTTGCCTTACTGATGCCACGAATATCACAAAATCATGGACAGACCCAGCCAGCACTGCACCCAGTACCATCCAAACAAAATTAGGCAAGTAGCCAAACTGTGCAGCCAAAACTGGGCCCACCAAAGGACCAGCACCTGCAATTGCCGCAAAATGATGACCAAAAAGCACCCATTTATTAGTTGGTATATAGTCTTTGCCATCGTTATGGGTGTGGGCTGGAGTGATACGTGCATCATTGAGTACAGCTAATTTAGCCGTAACGAAAGCATAGTAGTATCTATAAGCCAGAACAAAGACACCAAAAGCGACAAGTATAAGTGGCATTGCATTCATTGGAGCGAACCTAATTTG
>Ga0163149_10004035_pt1 | contig 16326 bp, 12 predicted proteins | sample OliLakLV19MP5G1_FD_148604 | JGI IMG/M metagenome (GOLD analysis project Ga0163149, IMG submission 148604) | Freshwater microbial mat bacterial communities from Lake Vanda, McMurdo Dry Valleys, Antarctica - Oligotrophic Lake LV.19.MP5.G1 | ecosystem: Environmental > Aquatic > Freshwater > Lake >...
GGGCAAACATAGACGTGCCTGCACAGAGTGAAAGCATTACAACCAGGAAGCTTCTTATCATAAAAATTTCATTTACTCCGGGTTACCCTGAGAAACTAAAGCCAACCTTAAATACACAATTAATTTTTCTTAATTCTGATCCTTATGATGTTCTCTTCGGGGGATTAGTTTAAAATATTCCATTCTTCATTCAGCACGGATATGGCCGAATGTGCCGTGAGATCAAACTGGCAGGGAACTACCGACACATAATTGTTGGCAATGGCCCACTCATCATTGTCTTCCCCTTTATCGAAATTCACAAAGTTGCCCGTCATCCAGAAATAACTTCTTCCGTTGGGATCAAAGCGTTGAACGAAATCCTCCACCCACTTCGCATTGGCCTGGCGGCAAACACGAATACCTTTAATGGGTTCGTTGCGCTTGGGCGGAATGTTCACATTCAACGCCACTCCTTTCGGCAATCCTTTTTCCAATACCTGCTGCGCAATTTTCTTTACAACGTCATGCGTATGTGAGAAGTCAGCTTTGTGGCTGTAGTCGCATAATGAAAACCCAATGGCAGGGGTGCCTTCAATAGCCCCTTCAATGGCGGCCGACATGGTGCCTGAATACAGGACACTGATCGAGGTGTTGCTGCCGTGATTGATTCCGCTCACCACAAGATCTGGCTGGCGATTATCCTTCATTACAAAGTGTCGGGCCATCTTGACGCAATCTGCGGGAGTGCCCGAGCACTCGTAGGCTTTAACATCTTCAAAAATAAATGATTCATTCAAGCGAAGGGTGTCCCCTACCGTAATCGCGTGCCCCATGCCCGACTGCGGGCCATCGGGTGCTACCACAATCACATCGCCAAGTTCTTTCATCACATTCACTAAATTCAGTATTCCTCGTGCCGTTATACCATCATCATTAGAAATCAAAATCAAAGGTCTTTGCATAAAAATCGTGTGTATAAAAAGTAAGTATTATTTCTTTTGAAAAAGTGAGTTGTAAAAATTCAAGGCGGTGGCGAGTTCGTATTTATCATCCAGATCAAGGCGGTTGGCTCTTACATATTTATGAACTTCATCTTCTTTGCCGCCCATCAACTCATACCAATCATTTTTTCTGCCTCGGTACTCTTCCATGTCTCCATTCTCTTTCAGTAAAAAATATTTGTTGACTAATACCAGGCGTGTGTAGGTTCCATAATAATAAAATGAAGAACTGGTGGTGCGATACTCAAGAACTTCACGCGAAAGCACCGTTAACTTTCCTTCTTCCAATAACTCAAAAAAGACAGGCGCCTTATATTGTCCCGCTGGCGAGTAAGGCAATGAGTAAAATATCCGATACCGTTTTACGGTCGCATCAAAAATCTCAAAGAATAATACTTTGCGTGCGGTGTAACTTTCAAGTTTTCCGCGTTCATCTGACTGATATTGGATTAAGTCATTTTGCATGTCATACTTAATATTGCCACGCAAGGTATCCCCAGAATCTAAAATCATCTTGCCTTCATGCCATAGTTCAAAGGCAAATTGCTGCGCTGACGCGAAGTTGGCAATGAAACCGAATACTATGACGGCAATAATTCTCATTTAGAATTCAAAATCATGTGACCGAGTTTGTCTCGCTTGGTTGTTAAATATTTTACATTGTGCGGATTGGGGGCAATCTCAATAGGAATATTATCCACTATTTCCAATCCATATCCCATCAGCCCTACTCTTTTCTTTGGATTATTGGTGATCAGACGAATCTTGGAAACGCCAAGGTCACTTAAAATCTGAGCTCCAATTCCATAATCACGATTGTCCATTTCAAATCCGAGCTGCAAATTTGCTTCCACCGTATCGAGTCCTTCTTCCTGCAGTTTGTAGGCCCTTAGTTTATTCAGTAGTCCGATGCCACGTCCTTCCTGTTTCATATATAGAACAACTCCTTTTCCCTCGCGCTCCACCATCTGCATGGCACTGTGCAATTGCGAACCACAATCACAGCGGCAAGACCCAAAGATATCACCGGTTACGCAAGATGAGTGCACGCGCACCATCACGGGCTCATCGCTTTTCCATTCACCCTTCACTAATGCCATGTGTACTTCCGCAGTATTTATTTGCTCGTAAGCGACTAACCTAAAATCACCGTATTCAGTAGGCATATTCACTTCCACCTGCTTGAGTATCTGGGATTCCACCTTCATGCGGTAGGCGATTAAATCCTTAATCGTTACCAACTTTAGATTAAAACGATCGGCCACTATGCGCAGATCAGACAATCGTGCCATCGAACCATTTTCATTCATGATTTCTACTAATACTCCTGCTGGCCTGAAACCTGCAAGTCGTGCGAAGTCTATAGCCGCTTCGGTGTGCCCTGCTCTTCTGAGTACGCCTTCTTTTTTTGCTTTGAGTGGAAAAATGTGACCGGGTTTACCCAACTCTTCCGGTTTTGTTTCGGGATCCGCCAGCGCCTTGATAGTTTTAAATCGATCGTGTGCCGAAATTCCTGTAGTGCATCCATGACCAATTAAATCCACCGACACGGTGAAGGGCGTTTCAAAGGCGGCTGTGTTCTTTCCAACCATCAGTTCCAGGCCCAACTCTTCGCAACGATCTTCCATCAAGGGAGCACAGATTAATCCACGGCCGTGGGTGGCCATGAAGTTTACGATCTCTGGTGTAATTGATTCGGCCGCACAAAGGAAGTCACCTTCATTCTCACGATCTTCATCGTCCACCACAATGATGACTTTACCGTTTTTTATTTCTTCGATGGCCTCTAAAATCGAATCAATTTTTATTTTCTCACTCATGTCCATCTGTTTTCAAACTGTTCAACAAAGAAAAGGTTATTCCTGTTCCTATTTAGCTACCACAATGCCCAGCATTTTGGCAAGTTCACGTTCGGCATCTTTGAAACCTGTTAGTTCCTTTAATATTTCATCCAGTTTTTCCAAATCACCTTCGCGCTCGGCTTCTTTTATTTTTTGAAGATTGCTTTCAATCATGTCCTGCACATACCTGAACTTTAACCTAAGTACGTTGCTCAATGTCATTTCACCCAGATTCTCGGATTCTTTAGGAATGTATATATGCTTTTCATTCCAGTAATTGCTGATGCTATAGCGGGAAGTGATCAACTCGGCAACTTCATTTTTTATTTCTGAGGTTCCATACGTAAGGAAGTGATTACTATCCGGAATATTGCCCTTCAGTACACCTTCCTTAAATACATCGAATATTTGACGATACACCGGGTTTGTAAACGTAACGTCATCCAACTCCTGCATGATAAAATCGGAGACCTTCTGGTCATCCATTATACTCTCTGCGTAATTGAGTAAAATCCGAATGGTTTCTTTCTCCTGCAACTGCACCTTGGATTTGGCATCCAGTTTGGTAGGCTCAACAATTTCCTGATTGGATACTAACGGAACAATATCTTCTGGATTCTCCCTTGATTTCTCAGTATCGGGTTTCTTTCTATCCTTGACAAGAATTTTATGCAGTTCGCTCAATAATACCTGCTCATCAATCTTCAATAACCCACTGGTCTCCTGAAGATATACTGCGCGTTTCACTGGATCAGGAATCTGCGCGATGCTGGAAATAATTTCCTTGATGGATTCTGCTTTGCGAATAGGATCTCCGGCTGCCTCTGAAGCATAAAGACCCGCTTTGAACGAAACAAAATCCTGGGTATGATCCTTTAAAAATTTATGAAACTCCGTGGTGCCTACTTTGCGCGAATAACTGTCGGGGTCTTCCCCATCCGGGAACAACACCACACGCACATTCATGCCTCCTTTCAGAATCATGTCGATGCCTCTCAAGGCAGCCTTGATTCCGGCAGTATCACCATCAAAGAGTACGGTTATGTTTTCAGTAAATCTGCGAATCGTTCTGATTTGACTTTCCGTAAGCGCTGTGCCTGACGATGCCACCACATTAGCTACATCGGCCTGATGAAGGGAAATAACATCCGTATAACCTTCTACCAGGTAACACACATCATGTTGGCGAATCGCGTTCTTGGCCTGGTATAAACCATATAATACATCACTCTTATGATAGATATCCGTTTCCGGTGAGTTGATGTACTTCGGCTGGTTCTTATCCTTACCGAGCATGCGCGCACCAAAGGCAATCACTTTGCCTGAGATGTTGTGCACCGGAAAAATTACCCTTCCGCGAAAGCGATCATAGGTGCTGCCGTCATCTTTCTTTACTACGAGCCCCGTCTTTTCAAGCAACTCTTTATTGTACCCCTTTGAGATGGCTTCTTTGGTGAAGTTCTCCCACCCTTCGAGGGCGTAGCCTAATTCGAATTTCTCGATGGTGCGATCATTGAATCCGCGCTCACGAAAATAACTGAGCCCGATGCTGATTCCTTCTTCGCTGCCGGTGAGTTGCTTGCGGTAAAATTCCTTCGCGAAGTTCATGAGGATGTAAAGTCCTTCCCGTTCGCTTTGCTCGGCTTTGCCCTCTTCCGTTTGGCGGTCTTCCTTTATTTCTACACCATACTTTTTGGCCAGGTAGCGAAGGGCCTCTGCATAGCTCATTTTTTCGTGCTCCATCACAAACGTGATAGCATCACCGCCCTTGCCGCTGCTAAAATCTTTGAAAATACCCTTGGCGGGAACCACAAAAAACGAGGGGGTCTTTTCGTTTCCAAAAGGACTTAAGGCCTTGTAGTTACTCCCCGACTTTTTAAGCGTTAAGAAATCGCTGATGACATCGATGATGTCAATTCGGTTTCGTATTTCTTCTATGGTGTCGCGGGAGATCAAAAGATTATACTCTGAACCGGTAAAGATACTTTAGTTAGTGGTAATTACAGGGCCAAAGGGCAGGATTTAACGGGCATTGGTAGTTGCTTTTGTTTGGTGCAAGCCACATTCTTTGGCTGTTCCTGCCCACCACCAACAACCTGCGCGCAAATTTTTGGCCGGGGCAATGGCACGCGTGCAGGGTCCTCTTCACTAAAGGAAGAAGCAAACTTTGCCTTGATGAAATGATCCGCCACCCATCGCAGTCCGTCATAGCCAGACAAAGGGCTAAACTGTGCTGTGTGTCTTCTAAAAACATGAAATAAATATAGAGATAATGCCGTATTACCTTCAAACAGGTAGACATACTATGTGCTTAAGAAATTATTCAAAAGAACTTCAAAACAACCGCTTAATTTGTGCTGTTTTACAATTATGAGTATTTCGAAAGAAGAGATTTTAAAAGCCTTGAGCACCGTGCAGGATCCCGATCTGAAAAAGGACCTGGTAACCTTAAATATGGTGCGCGACATTGTGGTTGGCGATCAAAAAGTAAGTTTTACGGTAGTTTTAACCACACCTGCTTGTCCATTAAAAGAGAAAATCAGGAAAGACTGCGAGGAAGCTGTTTTTAAGGTAGTGGGTAAAGATTTCAAAGTAGACATTCACATGACTTCTTCGGTTACAAGCTTGCGCGACAACGCCCCGCTACTGCCCGGAGTAAAAAATATTATTGCCATTGCCTCGGGTAAAGGTGGCGTGGGTAAATCAACCGTTACTACCAACCTGGCGGTGGCATTGGCAATGGCCGGAGCAAAAGTAGGCCTGATTGATGCCGATATTTTCGGACCCTCTATCCCGGTTATGTTCAACTGCGAGCGTGAGCAGCCCGAAGTAAAAGTGGTGGATGGAAAAAATTATATTATTCCGCTCGAGCATTACGGGGTGAAGTTGATTTCGATTGGGTTTTTGGCCCCGGCCGACAGTGCTGTAATCTGGCGAGGCCCAATGGCGAGTGCCGCATTGAAGCAATTTATCAGCGATACGGTATGGGGCGATCTGGATTATTTATTGATCGACTTGCCTCCCGGCACCAGTGATATACACCTCACGTTAGTACAAACCGTGCCTGTGACCGGGGCCGTGATTGTTACTACGCCTCAGAAAGTAGCTTTGGCCGATGCGAACAAGGGCCTTGCCATGTTCAAGCAACCTCAAATCAATGTGCCCGTGCTAGGTGTAGTGGAGAATATGGCCTACTTCACACCCGAAGAACTGCCGGATAAAAAGTATTACATTTTTGGAAAAGACGGTGGCAAAAAGCTGGCAGAGAAATATGATGTTCCCCTGCTGGGTCAAATACCTTTGGTTCAGGGTATTCGCGAAAGCGGTGACAGCGGTTTGCCGGTTGTTTTGAAAGAGGGTGTCACCGCCCAGGCATTCAAAGAATTAGCGGAAGCAATGGCTCGTCAAATTGCCATAAGAAATGCTAACTTTGGTTCTACGAAACGTGTTGAGTTTACCGTGTAATGAATACCCCCACTATGAAAGGAACAGAACTTAGTAATCGCATTGAAGCCGCATTGGACAGCATTCGCCCCTACCTGGAGGCAGATGGTGGCAATGTGCGGGTACTTGAATTTACTTCTGAACAAGTGTTAAAGTTGGAATTCATGGGTGCCTGCGGCACGTGCCCGATGTCAACCATGACGTTTAAAGCAGGTGTAGAAGAGGCCATCAAAAGAACGGTTCCGGAAATCAAAAGTATTGAAGTAGTAAATCTAACCGCTGCTTAGTGTTGGTATGATTTGAATATACCAACGGGGCAGTAATCACCCATTCAAATGCAATGGAACTGGTTTCTGTTCGTTTGAACTAACATTAAGAAGGATCTCCTATGAGTTGTGCACAGCGATTTTTTTTCACAACCCTCCTGCTCTCTATCGCTCATCTTTCATTCTCGCAGGATCGCTGCGCCACCGTGCACTATGAAGAACTGCGTCACCTCAAAAATCCAAAGAAAGAAAGTAAACAACAGTTTGAAGAGTGGATGAGGCAAAAAGTAACGCTTCGCACCATGGAGACCGGACGCACACAGGAGACACAAGCCACGTATGTCATTCCAGTAATCGTACACATCGTTCATAATGGCGAAGCCATTGGCGCAGGAACCAACCTTTCGGTTTCACAGATCCGATCGCAAATAGATGTTTTGAATAAAGACTTTCAGCGATTAAACGCAGATGCCACTAATACACCGGCCGCCTTCTTGCCGCTAGCCGGAAATCTGGATGTTCAATTTGTGCTGGCGAAACAAGATCCGATTGGAGCACCTACGGATGGAATTGCCCGGGTGAAAGGAACGCAGACAAGCTGGACAGTCAATGACAACGCCATATTTAAAGCACTTAGCTATTGGCCTGCCGAAAAATATTTAAACCTATGGTTGGTAACATTCAGCGATGAAACATTAGGTTATGCACAACTGCCTGTTTCAAGCCTTGCCGGATTGGAGGAATCTCCTGATGACCGCTTAACCGATGGCGTGGTGGTCAGCAACACTGCCTTTGGATCCATTGATGACGGTTCCTTTAATTTAGAAGCCAAATACAATAAAGGCAGAACGGTGACCCATGAAGTAGGCCACTTCTTTGGACTGCGACACATTTGGGGTGACGATGGAAGCGCTTGCTCCGGCACCGACTTTGTCGATGACACTCCCAATCAGGCCGGAAGCTATATCAATCAATGCCCTACAGGAACCAAGACAACCTGCACCTCGGACGACATGTATATGAACTACATGGATTACACGAATGATGCCTGCATGAATTTGTTTACGATGGGTCAAATAGGGCGTGTGAATATTGTGATGCAGAATAGTCCGCGCAGGGTGAGCCTTCTCAACTCCGTGGGCGCCCAGGATCCTCAACCCGTGGCAATCGATGGGGCCATTTCCAGGATCATCACTCCCGGCACCAGTTCTTGCGGAGATGCCCTCACTCCTTCCCTTCAAATTCAAAATCTGGGCACCAGCACGATCACCTCGATCAGAGTGCGATTAAAAGTGAACAACGTTATCGTTGAGACCAAAGATTTTTCTATAAGCCTTTCGAACTTGCAATTCGGAGAACTTCAATTCGCACCTTTTACTCCGGGCACTAATTCGTTGGTATTTAATTTTGAAATCCTGTTGGTTAATGGAGTTACCGATGGCCGGTCGTTCAATAATATTTTATCAATCACAACAACGATTGCTCCTACCGTAAGTATACCCATCGCTGAGAGTTTCAATTCCATTCCTGCGAACTGGACCATTCATAATCCGGATAACCTGATCACCTGGTCGTTGATTAACACGGTGAGCAATGGCAATGCGGTGTATGTGAATTCATATGATTACGATAACCAGGGTGCCCTTGACCAATTAATCTCTCCGGTGCTGGATCTTACCACGGTTACATTTGCTTACCTGAAATTTGATCGTGCCTATGAATACTTCGGCACGGGCTATGATGACCGTCTGAGAGTGTTGGTGTCTTCATCCTGCAATTTTGATAATGACCCTATCGTAGTCTTTGATAAAAGTGGATCGGAGTTGGCCACTGCGCTGACCAACTCGGGTGATTTTTTTTCACCACAGGCAACCGAATGGAAAACCGAAGTGATCCCGCTCAGTCAATTTATTGGCAGCAAAATTCAAATCTCGTTTGAATCCATCAACGGCTATGGCAATAATCAATTTCTTGACAATATTGTTGTAGCCACCGATCAATTTACTGATATCGCCATCGTATCGCTCGACAGTCCTTCACCAGTCAGTTGTAATTTGAATGTTACTCCAGTATTGCGCGTGGTCAACATGGGCACAACTCCGTTAACCAGTTTCACAGTGCAGATTACTGTTAATGGTCAGTCGCCTCAAATTCAAACGATCTCCAACGTCACCATCCAGCCTGGCATGGAGCAAGCGGTGTCACTGAATTCAATAGTGCTGCAATCCGGAACAAATTCCATTTCAATTTCTATAACTAATCCCAATAACTTAACCGACTCGAACCCTGATGACAACATCTTTACTTTTAAAAGAGTAATCAATTCGGTTACTGATCTGATCCCCTTGCGGGAAGATTTTGAAAGCGAATTTCAATCACGATGGGTGGTGGTCAGCCAGGGACAGCAAGAAGTGTGGACACCCGCCAGTACCAATAAAGGCACCTCACTGGCATTCACATCATTTAATAATCCAAACCTGGGCGAAGAGTCGTGGTTGGTGAGTCCGGTGCTGGACTTATCCCGTGCTCAGGAAGCTAGTTTATTTTTCGACAACGCCTATGCGTTCAGTTCAACCGGAAATGACCGGCTCAGGGTTTTATACTCAGAGGATTGTGGCGTTACTTTCAATTCCATCTTATTCTCGCAATCAGGTTCCACCCTTTCCACCGCCAATGAGTCGGCTACTTCATGGACACCGATCGAGGATTCCGATTGGCGAAGAAACTATATCAATCTAAACTCGCTGGTGGGCAAATCAAATTTGCGATTTGCCTTTGTGGCCACTGCCGAAAATGGTAACAATCAATACCTCGACAATATTGAATTCTTCATTGATGACAATGAAGCACCGTTGGCCATTGAAAATAGCTATGCCGTGTATGGATCCATCGATGATTTCAGAGCCACTTTTAATCTTGCTGAACGACAACCGGTTGATTTAAGAATCTACAACATGGTGGGCCAATTAATCTTACATAATACCCTTCCCGAAACACTCAACCAAACCTACTATTTTGATATTGGCTATCAGAGTCCAGGCGTTTACATTGTGAAAGTGCAGTTTGGTGATACCGTTTCAGCCACACGCATCTATTTAGGTCATTAACTTTTTGATTGCGTACCGCTGACTATCGGATTTAACGTGATTTTGCCTGCATGAATGATGGAAATCAGGCAAAACGTGAACATATTTGAATTTGATTTTAACATGACGAAAAAGAAAATTGCTATTCTATACGGTGGTCGCTCTGTGGAGCATGGAGTTTCGATTAACTCCGCCAGAAATATCCACCAATATATCGACCGCAAACACTTTGAACCTTTCCTGATTGGAATCTCCCTCAAGGGCATATGGTATAAAACAGAAACGGTAAGTAAGGATATTGAATCCGGCCACGAGCTTAGCCTGGCTCTCAATCCCTCCAGGCCTGAGTTCGTTTCCAAAGATGGCACCTCTTTTATCCCCGACCTGGTGTTCCCTGTGTTGCATGGCACCGATGGTGAAGACGGAAGTATCCAAGGTCTTTTGAAAGCGATGAGCCTCCCAATGATCGGAACGGGTGTGGCCGGCTCGGCTATGTCGATGAGCAAGCTGGTAGCAAAAAGATTACTCAAAGAAGCCGGCCTTCCGGTTACAAAATTTTTGTATTCCTATTATTCAGACAAGGAGCAGTACAAATTCGAAGAGATAGAAAAAGTACTGGGCGTACCTTTCATGGTAAAGTCTGCGAGCCTTGGCTCATCCGTGGGAGTATCGAAAGTAAAATCGAAATCAGATTTTAATAAAGCACTGAGTGAATCCTATCGGTATGACGATTGTGTTTTATTTGAAGAATTTATTCAGGGAAGAGAAATTGAGTGTGCCATTCTGGGCAACAGTCCCGCCAACGCTTCGCTGCCGGGTGAAATTGTCATCAGCAGCAAATATGAGTTCTACACGTTTGATGCAAAGTATGTCGATGGTGAAGCCGTTTCCATTAAAGTGCCCGCGAAATTAGAACCATCGGTAGCAGAAAGAATTCAGGATATATCCGTGCGCTCCTATCAGGCTCTGGGCTGCGAAGATTTTTCAAGAGTGGATTTATTCCTCACGGCAGAAAAAAATATCTACGTCAATGAAATCAATACCATTCCGGGCTTCACCAACTCCAGCATGTTTCCGATGATGTGGAAAGAGCGTGGCATATCATTCACGGATTTAATTACCAAACTGGCCGAGCTGGCCGAAGAGCGATATAAAAAATCGATGCGCATAGAACACAACTATCAATCTTCATTAAAGTTTTAATGAATGGCTAAGAAGAAATCAATTTTCAAAAGCACCTCGGTCCGTGGATTGTTAGCCAGTATTGGTATTCCGGTTGGTTTCATTCTGTTTATCGCGATCCTCTATTTTTATATCTATTTGCCTTCGCTCACCAATCATGGCGAATCGATTACGGTGCCTGACCTCACCGGAATGAAAATAGAAGAACTGGAATCATTCCTGACCGAACATGATTTAAGATTCTCAGTAAATGATTCCGCTTATTCATCCGAACATCCACCGCTGGTGGTGCTGCGGCAGTTTCCGAAGGCAGGATCGAAAGTGAAAGAGAACAGGATGATCTATATTTCTTTAAACCGGGTAACGCCTCCCACCCTGCCCATGCCCGACCTGGTTGACCGATCGCTCATCAATGCGGAAGTGGTATTAAAAAGCAATGAACTCAAACGAGGCCGTATTCTGTATGAGCCCAGTCCGTTTCAAAACCTGGTAAAAGAAATGAGACTTGAAGGCAAAGTGATTACACCTGGCACACGCATTCAAAAAGGAGCGGTTATTGACCTGGTGGTGGGTGATGGCAATGGGCCTGCTGATTTCGTAATTGGCAACCTGGTAGGTGATTCTTTTGAGCGTGCTAAATTCAAACTGGGTGGCTGGGATTTGCACATGGGCCAGGTGGAAATCCCGGTGGGCATAGATACTACCGGCATGGAGATTTTCGTTTTCAAGCAATCACCCATAGCAGGTGACTCGGTGCGTGTTGGGGATCCGGTTAATTTATGGATAGGTCCGAAAGGCTATCAGGAATCCGAGGAAGAAGGTGAAAATGAAACTGACGGAGATAATTAATTCAACCCGGTGAGAAGCATAATTCTGTTTGCGACAATTCTTCTGCTTACCATTACTCATCCAGGCTTCTGCCAGTTCATCATAGTGCCTATTGAAAAGGAGGCTGCCTCTAAGAAAACCATTTCTTATCGCACACAAAGTAGTGATCCGGTTATGCTGCCCTTCTGGGATGATTTCTCTTCGGTGCGGGATGGAAAACCCACAAGCACGCTTTGGAAATTCAGTGAATCCGTATGGGTAAATGAAGGTATGGGAATCAATCCGCCCTCGTTGAATGTGGCCACGTTTGATGGCTTGGATTCGCTGGGCAAACCGTACAATGTAAATGATATACTCGCCAAAGGCTTTGCCGATAAATTAGTTTCGGCACCCATTCGCATGGACCTGGTGAGTTTGGCGGAGCGATCACGGATTTTCATTTCATTCTTCTATGAATTTCATGGTAATGGTGAACCTCCTGATGTAGGTGATATACTAACCCTCGCCTTTAAGAACAGTTCCGGTGGATGGGAAGTAGTCTGGACAAAAGAAAATGATGGAACACTCGCGAAAGATAAGTTTGAGCAACTGATCATTCCGATTACAAGCGAACGATTTTTTCATGATGCGTTTCAGTTCAGAATTCAAAACTTCGCGCGTCTGTCAGGCCCTTATGATACCTGGCACGTGGATTACATCTACCTCAACAATGGCAAATTGCAGATCGATCCGGTAAGACCTTTGTTTCCTGATCGCGCCATCACCTCCAAACTCAAGGCACCGTTTGCTTCCTATTGGTCGATGCCCATCAAACACTTTTTCTCTAACACGGCAACTAACTTCACAAAACCTTCATTGACCATTACCAACTTACGCCAGGATCAGGTGCAAGGAAACGGACAGCCGGTATCCTATAGTTCTTCTGCCCGTGTTTCGATCAACAAAAAAGATCAAACGCCCGTCATCACGGATGTACCGTTGGATGTGAATTTTGATGTTGGCAGTGAGCTGGTGTTTAAACAACAACGGGTAGTAACCCTTAATACGATGCCTGACCCGGCATCATTCGATCAATCGGCAGACTCTATCAACCTCAAGTTGAGTATTCTGTTCGATACCGGGGACAACAAAACAAAAACACCTACCGAAGGTGACTACGATTTCAATGTGTTCAATCCCATTGAATTCCGGACCAACGATAGCATCAGCGGAAGCTATGTGCTTTCCAACTATTATGCCTATGACGATGGCACTGCCGAATATGGCGCGGGACTCAATCAACCCGGTGCCCAGCTCGCCTATCAGTTTGACATGCAAACGGATCAACTCGATACCATTGTAGCGGTTGACATATATTTTCCTCGCTTTGGTGATGATAGCAACCAGGTGATTCAGTTTCAAATTTTAAGATCACTTACCAACAGTCCGTCTGATATTATTTATCAGCAGAGCTTCCCCATTCAGCGAAACTCACAAAACAAGTTCTGGCGAATTGCACTCGTTGATCAACCGGCCCCAGTGCTGGGGAAATTTTTCATAGGATGGAAACAAAACTCATCCGCGTTGATTGCCGTAGGCCTTGATAAGAATACAGAATCAGGAAATAAAATATTTTCCAACATCAACGGCACCTTCGAGGCAAATACTACCCTGAAGGGAAGCTTAATGATTCGTCCTGTGTTTGGTAAAGGCAATGGCGCGGGTGATGAAGTTACCCGGGTAAATGGTGAGGTCATGACTGGATCGATCTATCCTAACCCATCGCAAGGGATATTCTATATTTCTTCATTCGTTGATCAGGTTGAAGTGGTTGATCTCACGGGGAGAAAAATGGTCATTGAATCCGAATTAGTAAACGAACAAACTCAGATTACGCTTTCAGATCCAACACCGGGGATATATCTCCTTAAGACCTATCAGCACCATCGTTGGGTGGCCCGGAAGATTATCATAAAGTAATTGTTGCCAAGCCCCTTATTGTTATTCTAAGAGAGTTCATAACGTATGGGTGCTTGCAGCAATCTAAAGAGTACTCCCTTGTCGTTCTATGAGCGTTCATCACGTATGCGCGATAAGTAAGGTTGCATTTCATAGATACCTCTCAGGCGCGCATTCAAGACCATGATAGGCAGCGAACGCGCGCGTTCGCTGCCTATCATGGATATAAACCTTCAGGCCCGAAAGGTCGCGTGCGACCTTTCGAACCTGAAGGCATCTGGCGCGGCCTACGAGGATGATCAGGTGATGCTGTTATTACCCGCGCGCCATTGGCACAACGACTTTTTCTACTAAATCAATACGAATTTTGTTTTTGCGATCAATCCAGGCAATTACAAGTGCATCCATGTACTCTGCATCTGTTGTCAATTGTTCATTGTCAATTATCAATTTTGACAAATCATACTGCCTACTTTTTCAACACTCATCGTCAACTTCCAGCGGCCGGCAGCGGTGGCAATACTTCAATGATCTCCAACGGATTGGGTGCAAAGCACAACACGAAAATCAGGAGGGCCAACCATCCTAACGCAATCCGGGCCGGACTCAATCGCTCTTCAATTTCCGAGGGCGGATGTTGTATGCCTATAAACCTTCCGATCAAAAAAGTAAACAGCAGCCAACCCGAATAGCCGCGCACCTGTGGAAAGGCGGTGACAATTCCGTATTGAATTACGAAGATTCCCAAGGCATACATCCAGGTATCACGCTTGCTCAATGCCAGGCCGCGCATGGCCAAATACATGAATCCTATAAACAATGGAATTTTGTAAATGAGTACATCCAACCCATCCGCAGGATGAACAAATCCCAGGCCTGCATAAAAGAGGAACCCAAGAAAAATGCCGGTAGCAATTCTGCGGTGCCAGGCCTGTCCCGCCAAACCATACAACACATGGCCGCCATCCAGTTGACCGATGGGCAACAAGTTTATGCTCGTAAACACCAGCGACAAAAATCCGGCAAACAAAAATGGGTAGTGAATGATCTCATGCACGTTGGGCATTCGCTCAGGATCTGCCACAAAATTTTCAATGAAGAGAAACAACAAATTCTTACCCAGAAAAACATCGAGCCCACCATTTTTAAAAAACTCCGGTTGGTACACGTATTCAGCGTAGTTCAAACCAAACTGCTGATACTCCGGATGAATTTCAAAAATATATTCTGGTGGCGGCAGGTGGGTGAACCCATACCAAAGAAAACCAATGGCAAATACAAACCCTGAGAGCGGGCCCGCGATGCCAATATCAAAATGCTGTTGTGTTGATTTCACCGGTTGCTTGATGCGGATGAGGGCACCCAGCGTGCCAAACATCATAGGAATAGGCGGCAATGGAATGAAATAGGGCAACGAAGTGCGCACGCGATAATAGACGGCTGTGAAATAGTGACCAAACTCATGCGCTGTGAGAATGGTTAAAAAACAAATTGCATACGGAAGTCCTGAATAAAAATCCTGCCACGTATAGCCCGGCACCAGCACCGATTTGCCGTGGGTCCATTCAGCACCCGCCAATGTGGTGGTGATGAATGTGACTATAAAAAGAGAAGAATGTATGAGGTACGACTTAATCTTTGGGTTCATCAGAAAAGTGAAAAAATTTGATCCGGGTGCTGCACATGAAACGTCTGTATGCCGACTTTGTTTGCTCCTGCCAGGTTGTCTTTGTTATCATCCAGAAAAATTGTCTCGTGTGCAATCAGGTTATTGGATTGAAGTACATGCTCGTAGATCTCAACATCCGGCTTACTCATTTTTACCAAATGAGAATAATAGGCCTGATGAAAATAAACATCGATGGCAGCAAAGCCTGTGAGTTGCTTCACCTGGCTGTTGAAACATTGCAAATGAATGTTGTTGGTATTGCTTAGCAAAAACAGGTTGAACCGGGGCTTCAGCTGCTCTAATAACCGGATTCGTTCCATAGGGATGTCCAGCAGCATGGCATTCCAGGCACGATCAAGTTGGCTATCGCCCACCTTCACGTTGAGAGATTCACGCACTTGTTCGCGAAAGTCAGCATCGCTGATGAGGCCCTTCTCATACTGATGGAAAAAGGCACCGTGATGCACCCTGTTTTTTATCTCCTCTACGGGCAGGCCGCTCAATGTGGCAAAAGCCTGATAGGTTTTTTCTACCGAGAGATTGATGATTACCCCTCCTAAATCGAAAATAATGTTTTTAATTCCTGTTGTTGCCAAAATCTGTTTCCATTTATCTTCAAAGATGCAGAAATGCTGTTCTATTTACATCGATACATTCAAAAAAGGTCTGCAAACTTCAAAGAGGCCAATCGCTGCCTGGTAGTTGCTTGAAAAATCCTAAGAATGTTATACTCAGTTCGATTGATGGTTGTTCTGTAAAAAAAAGATGGCTATCTCTTCACGCCCCAGCGTCTATGGACTTGTTGCCTGAGCCCATGCATAACTAATTGTGAAGATGAGAATGAGTAGATAAAAATATTGCTTCATAAATTAAAATTCTATTTATATTTCACTAACGATTCTCTGTTTTTCAATTTTCCAATATTGCATTTGGACACTCCGCTTGTCTGGCCAATAGTTGCTGCCTGAGTAGGTACACTATTAGTTAATACCGTGTGCGGCTTCACCCGCGTTGAGCAAAAATGATCCGGTTACTGCGCTTGCTAAATTCGAAATCAGGGTTGTATTACTTCCAGTACCAGTAGCATAC
>Ga0163149_10004039_pt1 | contig 16313 bp, 28 predicted proteins | sample OliLakLV19MP5G1_FD_148604 | JGI IMG/M metagenome (GOLD analysis project Ga0163149, IMG submission 148604) | Freshwater microbial mat bacterial communities from Lake Vanda, McMurdo Dry Valleys, Antarctica - Oligotrophic Lake LV.19.MP5.G1 | ecosystem: Environmental > Aquatic > Freshwater > Lake >...
GTCTAATCAATGATGTAAACATCATCTTTAAAACTCTATTATTTAGAGTACAACTCGACAATCAGTTGTTCTTTGATATTTTCTGGAATTTGAACTCTTTCAGGAACAGAAATAAATTTTCCAGTCATTGAAGTTTTATCAAAATCCATCCAAGGATAAGCATTGGTAGCAGAAGAAACACTATTATTAATTACTTCTAATGTTTTTGAACGTTCACGAACACCCACAACATCACCCGGTTTTAAAATATAAGAAGGAATATTCATTACATTTCCATTTACAGTAATGTGACGGTGACCAACCAATTGGCGAGCACCACTACGAGTTGGAGCAATTCCCATACGATACACTACGTTATCAATACGTGATTCAATTAACTGTAACAAAACCTCTCCAGTTACACCATGTGCACGTTGTGCCATTGTATAAATTTTCCAGAATTGACGCTCTAGAATACCGTAAGTATATTTTGCTTTTTGTTTCTCTTGTAACTGAACAGCGTATTCTGATTGTTTAGAACGCTTCTTAGACAAACCATGTTGTCCCGGAGGGTAGTTCTTTTTTTCTAAAACTTTATCAGGTCCAAAAATTGGCTCTTTAAATTTTCTTGCTATTCTTGATTTGGGGCCGATGTATCTTGCCATTGTTCTATTTGTTGAATTTTAGATTTGTTGAATTTTAGAATTTACCTCTATTATTCGTAAATTCGTTTTAATTAATTATTTGTAACCTTATACTCTTCTACGTTTTGGAGGACGGCAACCGTTATGAGGAATTGGAGTGATGTCCATAATTTCCGTTACTTCGATTCCAGCACCAGCTAAAGTACGAATAGCTGATTCGCGACCTGCACCCGGACCTTTTACAAAAACTTTAACTTTTCTCAAGCCATTGTCGTGAGCAACTTTAGCACAATCTTGTGCAGCTAACTGAGCAGCATAAGGAGTGTTTTTCTTAGAACCACGGAAACCCATTTTACCAGCACTTGACCAAGAAATAACTTGTCCGCTTAAGTTCGTTAATGAAATGATGATATTATTGAAGGTAGCATTGATATGCGCTTCGCCAATTGCATCTACTTTTACAACTCTTTTCTTAGCCGCAGCTTTTGTAGTAGTTGTTGTTTGGTTTGTTTTAGCCATTTTTTTTTATTTATATGATCATCAGCTGTAACGCTGACCGTTTAATTACTATTTAGTTACTTTTTTCTTGTTAGCAACTGTTTTACGCTTACCTTTTCTAGTACGTGCGTTATTTTTAGTTGTTTGTCCACGAACAGGTAAACCAACACGGTGGCGGATTCCTCTGTAAGCTCCAATGTCCATCAAACGCTTGATATTCAATTGAACTTCAGAACGCAAAGAACCTTCTAATTTATATTTATCAGTAAGGATAGTACGAATAGCAGTTAACTGATCATCATTCCAATCTTGAACTTTTGTGTTCCAATCGATACCAGCTTCTGTTAATACTTTTTGAGCAGTGCTACGGCCAATACCATAAATGTATGTTAAACCGATTTCTCCTCTTTTGTTGTTTGGTAAGTCAATACCTGCAATTCTAGCCATTGTTTTATCTTATTATAAATTATAGATTATCCTTGTCTTTGTTTGAACTTAGGATTTTTTTTGTTGATTACATACAAAACGCCCTTTCTACGAACAATTTTGCAGTCAACACTTCTTTTCTTAATTGATGTTCTAACTTTCATTTTACTACGAATTTTAACGAATTACTAATCTGTGTTTATTCTATGTTTTCTATTTATTCTAATCTTAATTATAAATTCTCAACTCTAACTATTTATATCTATAAGATATTCTACCTTTTGTTAAATCGTAAGGCGACATTTCAATTTTTACTTTATCTCCTGTTAAAATTTTAATATAGTGCATTCGCATTTTCCCTGAAATGTGAGCTGTAATCACATGTCCATTTTCGAGCTCAACACGAAACATTGCATTTGACAATGCTTCTAAAATTGTTCCATCTTGCTCAATTGATGCTTGTTTCGCCATATTCTTTTTAAATCCTAATCTTTATTTTTTATTCTTTAATACTTCCTCTATATATTCAAAGCTTGATAAAATATCTGCTTTGTTTTTTCCTATTGCAATGGTATGCTCAAAATGTGCTGAAGGTAAATTATCAACTGTTGCAATTGTCCAACCATCATTATCTGTTTTAATTGACTTTTTACCAAAATTAATCATTGGCTCAATCGCAATTACCAACCCTTCTTGTAACTTCAGTCCAGTACCTCTTTTGCCATAATTTGGCACTTCAGGAGCTTCGTGCAGGTTTTGACCAATACCGTGTCCAACTAATTCTCTTACAACAGAGAATCCATTTTGTTCAGCATGCATTTGAACTGCATCACCAATATCACCTAACCTTTTTCCAACTACAGATACTTCAATGGCTTTGTAAAGACTTTCTTTTGTAACCTTTAACAGATTCACAATTTCGGGTTTTACTTCACCAATTGCAAAGGTATATGCAGAGTCGCCAAAAAATTTATTTTTTATCACTCCACAATCAACAGAAACAATATCACCCTCTTTTAATTCATACTTTCCTGGTATTCCGTGAACCACTTGTGCATTTACAGAAATGCATAATGAGTTCGGGAAACCGCTGTAATTCAAAAAAGCGGGAATTGCTTTGTTATCATTAATAAACTCGAATGCTACTTTATCCAATGATAATGTATTGACTCCGGGTTTAATAACTTTTGCAACTTCGGCTAAAGTTTTTCCAACAAGTAAAGAACTTTCTCTTATTAATTCAATCTCTTCTTTCGTTTTATAATACAAGCCTTTCACGTAATCCTTCCCTTCTACTTATATTAAGCTGTGGTCATACTCATTGAAGAGCGACCTTTTATTCTTCCATTTTTCATCAATCCATCATAATGACGCATTAATAAATGACTTTCAATTTGTTGTAATGTATCCAATACAACACCAACCAAAATCAATAATGAAGTTCCACCAAAAAATTGTGCAAATCCTGCATCAACATTAAGTATATAAGCAAAGGCAGGCAAAATAGCCACAAATGCTAATAAAATTGAACCCGGCAATGTGATGCGTGACATCACAGCATCAATAAACTCAGCCGTTTTTTTACCGGGAACAACTCCTGGAACAAATCCTCCGTTGCGTTTCATGTCTTCTGCCATTTGATTTGGATTTACTGTTATCGCAGTATAGAAGTATGTAAACACAATAATTAACAATGCAAACACTAAGTTGTACCAAAAACCATTGTGATTTGACAAGGCACCCAAAACACCTGTTAACGATTCTGATTGAGTATATGAAATCACAGTAATTGGAATAAACATAATTGCCTGAGCAAAGATGATTGGCATTACACCAGCTGCATTCACTTTTAAAGGAATGTATTGGCGAGTACCACCGTACTGTTTGCTACCAACAATTTTTTTGGCGTATTGTACAGGAATTTTTCTAGTACCTTGAACCAACATGATTGTTCCAACAATGATTAATAATAAAAGAACGATTTCGATTAATAACATAATCAATCCTCCGCCTCCACCTTCACCGCCTAAGCGATTAGCAAATTCTTGTAAAAATGATTCAGGCAAACGAGCAATGATACCAATCATAATGATTAATGAAATACCATTTCCAATTCCTTTATCTGTTATTTTTTCACCTAACCACATTACGAACATTGTTCCAGTGATTAAGATTAGTATTGATTGTGCCATAAATCCAAAACCTGGATCAGCAACAACACCTGCTTTATTTGTAATTTGAGTTGCAATATATCCTGGTGCTTGCATCATAGTAATCGCAACCGTTAAAAAACGCGTAATTTGATTTATTTTTTTACGTCCGCTTTCACCTGACATTTGCAATTTTCTGAAATAAGGCAATGCCATTCCTAACAACTGTACAACAATAGATGCAGAGATGTAAGGCATAATGCCTAATCCGAAAATAGATGCACGTGAGAAGGCACCACCTGCAAAAATATTAATCAATCCAATAATTCCTTCGTTAGAAGTTTGACTTGCATCAGAAAGTGCTTGCGCATTAACTCCCGGAAGAACAACATATGAACCCAAACGGTAAACCAAAATAAGACCAAGAGTCATCAAAATACGACCTCGTAGCTCTTCGATTTTCCAAATGTTTTTTAATGTATTTATAAAGTTTTTCATAAAACAGTATTACTGTGTTTAATTAAGCTTTTTCAACCGAAACAGCTGATCCGCCTTTTGCCTCAATTGCTGATTTTGCTGATGCAGAAAATGCATGAACAGAAACATCTACTTTTGATTTTAGTTCACCACGACCAAGTACTTTTACTTTGTCATTTTTGTGAGCCAAGCCTTTTGAAATCAAAAATGCTAAATCAATAGTTGCAACTTTGTTGTTATCAACCAAACCTTGAATTACATCTAAGTTAATTCCACGATACTCAACACGGTTGATGTTTTTGAATCCAAATTTAGGAACTCGTCTTTGCAAAGGCATTTGACCACCTTCAAAACCTCTTTTAGCAGAGTATCCTGAACGTGACTGAGCACCTTTGTGACCTTTTGTTGAAGTTCCGCCTTTTCCTGACCCTTGACCTCTACCAATACGCTTTTTAGCGTTTTTTACAGAACCTTCTGCTGGTGTTAAATTACTTAAATTCATCTTTTTTCTTTTTATTGATTTGTAGATTTAGCGAATGTGATTTAAAACTCTCACTCTCTAATTCAATACTTGTCTAATTTTTATTTTACTTCAACTAGCAAATGAGCTACTTTTTTTACCATTCCCATTACTTCAGGAGTTGCTTCCTTTTCAATAGTTTGGTGCATTTTACGAAAACCTAAAGCCTCCAAAGTGCGTTTTTGACGAACTGTTTGACCGATTCCGCTTTTTATCTGTTTAATTTTAATTGTTGCCATCTTTTCTAATTTAGTTTGGAGAATGGAGAGCTGAGAAAGGAGACAAACTCCAAACGCCTCACTCCTAAATCATTTATCCGTTAAATACTTTTTCCATTGAGATACCACGAGTTTGAGCAACTGTAGCAGCATCACGCATTTTCATCAATGCATCCATTGTTGCTTTCACAACGTTGTGAGGATTTGATGAACCTTTTGATTTTGCCAATACGTCTGTAACTCCAACGCTTTCTAAAACTGCACGCATCGCACCACCTGCAATAACACCGGTACCATGAGCTGCTGGTTTCAAGAACACCAAAGATCCGCTGAATTTACCGTATTGCTCGTGAGGAACAGTTCCTTTAACGATTGCAACTTTAATTAAATTCTTTTTTGCGTCATCAATGCCTTTAGTAATTGCATCAGTAACTTCTTTTGCTTTTCCTAAACCGTAACCAACAATACCTTTTTCGTTTCCAACTACAACAATAGCTGAAAATGTAAAGTTTCTACCTCCTTTGGTAACCTTCGTTACACGTTGGATGCTAACAAGTTTATCTTTTAATTCGATATCACTTGATTTTACTCTTTTAATGTTTGCGTTTGACATTATCTGTTATTTTTAGATTTTGTCCAGATGTTTATAATCTGGATTTAATTTTTAATTAAAATTTTAAACCTGCTTCACGAGCACCTTCTGCCAATGATTTCACTCGTCCGTGATACAAGTAACCATTTCTATCAAAACGAACTGATGAAATACCCGCTTTGATTGCTTTTTCAGCAATTGCTTTACCAACCATTTTAGCTTGGTCAATTTTATTGCCTTTTGCATCTGCAATACCTTTGTCAGAAGAAGATGCTGCAACTAATGTTTTCTCAGAAACATCATCAATCAACTGAACGTAGATACCTTTATTACTTCTGAATACAGACAAACGCGGGCTTTGAGCATCTCCGTTAACTACTTTACGGATACGTTGTTTAATTCTGCTTCTTCTGAAATCTTTTGTGTTAGCCATTTTATTTACCTTATTTCTGTCCCGTTTTTGCAGGACAATTAAATTATTTTAATTATTTACCAGCTGATTTACCAGCTTTTCTTCTCAGGATCTCACCTGTGAACTTGATACCTTTTCCTTTATACGGCTCAGGTTTACGCAATGAACGAATTTTAGCAGCCACAGCTCCTAACAATTGTTTATCCGCTGATTCCAAAATAATTTTTGGATTTTGACCTTTTTCAGTTGCTGTAGTAACTTTTATTTCTACTGGCAATTCAAAAGCAACGTTGTGAGAATATCCTAAAGTTAATTCTAACATTTGTCCTTTGTTTGCTGCACGATAACCAACACCAACAAGTTCTTGTTCTGTTTTATATCCTTCGCTAACACCTTTCACCATTGAAGCTAATAATGCGCGGTATAAACCATGCATTGCTCTATGACGTTTTTGATCAGTAGCACGAGTTACAGTTAAAACACCATCTGTGTTTCCAACTGTAATTGCAGTATCCATAGCTTGCGTTAAAGTTCCTTTTGGACCTTTAACAGTTGCAACGTTCTTATCAGAAACATTGAACTCAACTCCTTTCGGAAGTGTGATTGGTAATTTACCGATTCTTGACATTTTTCTTTCCTCCTAAATATTAATAAACGTAGCACAATACTTCGCCACCTACTTTTTGTGTCTTAGCTTCTTTATCAGTCATTACACCTTTTGAAGTTGAAATAATAGCGATACCCAATCCGTTTAATACGCGAGGTAGTTCTGTTGAACCAGCATATTTTCTTAAACCTGGTGAACTCACTCTTGAAAGATTTTTGATAGCCGACTGTTTGTTAACAGGGTGGTATTTCAATGCAATTTTGATGTTGCCTTGAGCTGTTGAATCTTCAAATTTGTAACTAAGGATGTAGCCTTTTTCGAAAAGAATCTTTGTGATCTCTTTTTTTAGGTTAGAAGATGGAATCTCTACGATTCTGTGGTTTGCTTTGATAGCATTTCTCACTCTAGTGAGGTAATCTGCAATTGTATCTGTCATTTTATTTGGTTTTATATGTTATCCCGCACGCAGGATAATTATATTAATACTCTTTTTATAATCGAACTGGAACTACCAGCTTGATTTTGTCAATCCCGGAATCAAACCGTCCAAAACCATTTCACGGAATTGATTACGTGAAATACCGAATTGACGCATGTAACCTCTAGGACGACCAGTTAATCTACAACGGTTACGTTGACGAGTTGGTGATGATGCTCTTGGAAGTTTTTGTAAACCTACTGAGTCACCTGCAGCTTTTAAAGCAGCTCTTCTTTCAGCGTATAGATCAGCAAGTTTCTTACGTTTAACTTCTCTTGCTTTCATTGATTCTTTTGCCATCGACTTATATTATTTTTTTTGATTTTTAAATGGTAATCCAAATTCGCTTAACAATGCTAGTGCTTCTCCATCAGAAGAAGCAGATGTTACAAAGGTAATATCCATACCCATGATTTTGCTTACTTTATCAATATCAATTTCAGGGAAAATGATTTGCTCAGTAACACCTAACGTGTAGTTACCACTTCCATCAAATCCTTTATCGTTGATACCTCTAAAATCACGAATACGAGGAAGAGCAACAGAAATCAATCTGTCTAAAAACTCATACATCATGTCGCCACGAAGCGTTACTCTTACTCCGATTGGAACTCCTTTACGAAGTTTGAAATTCGAAATATCTTTCTTTGAAATAGTAGACACAGCTTTTTGTCCGCTGATAGTCGACATTTCTTTGATAGCACTTTCAATCAATTTCTTGTCAGAAACTGCGTCTCCAACACCTTGATTAAGGCATATCTTTTGAAGTTTAGGCACTTGCATTGAACTGCTGTAACCGTATTTTTTCTGTAAAGCTGGAACTACGTCTGCTTTATACTTGTCTTTTAAACGTGGTGAATATGCCATTATTTAATTACCTCCCCTGTCTTTTTTGAGTAACGTACTAACTTGTTCGATTTTTCATCTAATTTGCGACCAACGCGAGTCACCTTCCCGGTACCCGGCTCAACCAACATTAAGTTAGAAACATGCACTGATGCTTCTTTTTTAATGATTCCTCCTTGAGGATTTTTTGCATCCGGTTTAGTATGTTTAGATACTAAATTTACTCCTTCTACAACTGCACGGTTTTTAACTTTATCAATTGATAAAATTTTTCCCTCTTGACCTTTTGAGTCTCCTGCAAGGACTTTTACTAAGTCGTCTTTTTTGATATGTAATTTAACTTTCATTGTTGTATTTATTATTCACTTACAGAACTTCTGGAGCAAGTGAAATGATTTTCATAAAATTTTTATCTCTTAATTCACGAGCAACTGGCCCGAAAATACGTGTTCCTCTTAATTCGTCTGTTGCGTTTAACAATACAACTGCATTGTCATCAAAACGAATATAAGATCCGTCAGAACGGCTGATTTCTTTTCTCGTTCTTACTACAACTGCTTTAGAAACTGCACCTTTTTTTATGTTTCCAGAAGGCAAAGCGTGTTTTACTGTTACTACCACTTTATCTCCAATTGAAGCATATCTTTTTTTCGTTCCGCCAAGTACACGGATAACCAGTACTTCTTTTGCACCGCTGTTATCTGCTACTAATAATCTTGATTCCTGTTGTACCATTTTTTTATTTATCTAAATTTGGGTTGATAAAGTAATACTTAAGCGCACCCCAAATGTTTTTGTTTAACTATTTAGCTCTTTCAATTACTTCAACTAATCTCCAGCATTTACTTCTGCTGATTGGACGAGTTTCAACAATTTTCACAGTGTCACCAATGTTACAAGTATTTGCATCATCATGAGCAACAAACTTTGTTGTCTTATTCAAAAACTTTCCGTATTTCGGATGTTTTACTTTACGTTCTACTGAAACAACAATGGATTTTTCCATTTTGTTACTAGTAACCGTACCAATTTTTTCTTTTCTTAAATTTCTTGCTTCCATGTTTGAAATTATTTTTTAGCCTCAGCTATTTGTCTTGATCGTAATTCTGTTTGTAATCTAGCTACTGTTTTTCTGTTAGCAGTGATGCTAGACGGATTTTCAATAGGAGATACTGAATGATTCAACTTTAATTTAGACAAAGAATTTTTTTGTTCTTTGATTCTATCACTAAGATCAGCAGTTGAAAGTTGTTTGATATCTTCTTGTTTCATTTTGTTGGTGTTCTTTTTATTATATTAGTTTGAATCTGCAGCGTAATCTCTTCTAACAATAAACTTAGTTGTTACAGGTAATTTTTGAGCAGCTAAACGCAACGCTTCTTTTGCAACTTCCATAGGAACGCCTTCTGCTTCGAATAGAATACGACCTGGTTTCACAACGGCAACCCAATATTCAGGAGCACCTTTTCCTTTACCCATACGAACCTCTGCAGGTTTAGATGTAATAGGTTTATCAGGGAAAACGCAAATCCAAATTTGACCTTCACGTTTCATGAAACGAGTAACTGCAACCCTTGCAGCTTCTAATTGACGAGCTGTAACCCAGCATCCTTCAGTTGCCTTTAATCCAAATGAACCGAATGAAAGTTGATCGCCACGCTTAGCGTTGCCTTTCATTTTCATTTTGTGCATCTTTCTGTATTTGGTTCTTTTCGGCTGTAACATTGTATTTCTTTATTATATCAATTAAACTTTATGTGTCTTTGTAAAATAATTATTTTCTAGAATCTCTACCTCTGTTATCGTTTCCACCTTTTCTTGGTCCACCCGGTCCGCGTTTATTATCAAACTTTGGGTTACCACCTTTTTGAGGTCCGCCTTTTCCGTCTTTTGCACCTGCAGCAGCATTTCCAACATTTGGAGAAAGATCACGTTTTCCATAAACTTCACCCTTGCAAATCCAAACTTTTACTCCGATACGACCATAAGTTGTATGTGCTTCACCCAAAGCGTAATCAATATCAGCACGTAAAGTATGCAATGGTGTACGTCCTTCTTTATATCCTTCAACACGTGCCATCTCTGCTCCAGCTAAACGACCAGAACATTTTACTTTAATACCTTCAGCACCCATTCTCATTGTAGAAGCAACTGCCATTTTCACAGCTCTACGGAAAGAGATACGTCCTTCAATTTGACGAGCAATACTATCAGCTACTAAACGCGCATCTAATTCTGGACGTTTAATTTCAAAAATATTGATTTGAATATCTTTTTTAGTAATCTTTTTTAATTCTTCCTTAATTTTATCAACTTCAGCTCCGCCTTTACCGATAATGATTCCCGGACGAGATGTGTTAATAGTAACAGTAATAATTTTCACTGTTCTTTCAATTACAATTTTTGAAATGCTAGCTTTCGCTAAACGAGCTTTCAAATATTCTCTGATTTTAAAATCTTCAACTAATTTATCAGCGAAATTTTTTCCACCATACCAGTTTGAATCCCATCCTTTAATGATGCCTAAACGTAAGCCTATCGGATTTGCTTTTTGTCCCATTGAAAATTATTATTTAGTTTCTTCTTGTTTCTTGTTTGATACTTTTTTCTTCTCTTCTACTTTTTTGCTGTCAACAACAATAGTAACGTGATTTGAACGCTTTCTGATTCTGTTAGCACGACCTTGTGGAGCTGTTCTTAAACGCTTCATTTGAAGTGCGCTGTCAACAAAAATTTCTTTCACAACTAAGTTACTATCTTCAGAACGTTGTCCTGTTTTAGCTTCATAGTTAGAAATTGCTGAAGTCAACAATTTTTCTAATCTTCCGGAAGCTTCTTTTGGGTTGAATTTTAAAATATTCAAAGCCATAAATACTTCTTTACCTCTGATAAGGTCGGCCAACAATCTCATTTTACGTGGAGACGTAGGGCAATTTTTCAACACAGCAAAATATCTGCTTTTGTTTGCCTCTTTGCGTGCATCTGCCGCGTTTTGTTTTCTAACTCCCATTTTGTGTTATATTATAATCTCTTTAATAATCTTATTTAGCTACTTTATCTTTGTTACCAGAGTGACCTCTGAATGTACGTGTTGGTGCGAATTCACCGAACTTATGTCCAACCATGTTTTCTGTTACGTAAACCGGAATAAATTTATTTCCGTTGTGAACTGCAACTGTCAACCCAACGAAATCTGGAGAAATCATTGATCTGCGTGACCAAGTTTTGATAACTGTTTTTTTACCTGAAGCTTGAAGATCTATAATTTTTTCTCAAGTTTCCAGTCGATAAAAGGACCTTTTTTTAATGAACGTGACATTTATTTTTGTTTTAAAGTTGTGAAACCTGCTCCTTTTTCGCTAAAGCTTGAAAAGACAAAGCCATTAAACTGTTTATATTATTTTTTTCTTCTTTCGATAATGTATTTGTTAGAAGCCTTTTTAGGATAACGTGTTTTGTATCCTTTAGAAGGCAATCCTGTACGTGAACGTGGGTGACCTCCTGAAGCTCTACCTTCACCTCCACCCATCGGGTGATCAACAGGGTTCATTGCAACCGGACGAGTTCTCGGTCTGCGACCTTGCCAACGAGTACGACCAGCTTTACCGCTGATTTCCAAGTTGTGATCTGCGTTAGAAACTGTACCTATAGTAGCCATACAAGTAATTAACACCATACGTGTTTCACCTGAAGGCATTTTAATGATTGCATATTTACCATCTCTAGCACTCAATTGCGCTGCAGAACCTGCACTACGAGCCATGATAGCTCCTTGTCCAGGACGTAATTCAATATTGTGAATAGCTGTTCCTAATGGAATATCAGATAAGTACATTGCATTTCCAATTTCTGGAGTTGCGTCTTTACCCGAAAGAATTTTTTGTCCTACTTGTAACCCTGCTGGAGCAACGATGTAACGTTTTTCACCATCAGCATAAACAACTAGAGCAATACGAGCAGTACGATTTGGATCGTACTCGATTGTTTTAACCGTTGCAGGAATTCCTGCTTTATCTCTTTTGAAATCGATAATACGATATTGTTGTTTGTGACCACCGCCAATATAGCGCATTGTCATTTTACCTGTATTATCGCGACCACCGGATTTTTTCACCGGTACCAACAAACTTTTTTCTGGTTTGCCGTGAGTGATATCATCGTTATCACTAACTAATTTAAAACGTTGCCCTGGGGTTAGGGGTCTAAATTTCTTTAAAGCCATCTCAGTTTTTTTTATTATCACTCCGACTGCTCGGAGTATAGTTACTTAAAAATTTTCGTTCCGAATAATCGGATATTAAATGCTTGCGTAAAAGTCAATTGATTCGCCTGATTTAAGCGTCACAACTGCTTTTTTATGTTGGTTGACTCTACCAATAGCAATACCTTTTGTAGTGTTACGGGTTTTTACTTTTCCAACATAATTTTGAGTGTTTACTGACTCAACAGTTACACCATATAGTTTTTCAACAGCTGATTTAATCTCTACTTTGTTTGCAGTTTTAGCTACAACAAAACCATAGCGATTAAACTTTTCGCCTTGAGCTGTCATTTTTTCGGTTATAACCGGTTTTACTATCACGTTCATTTTACTAATAATTACGAATTTTAACTTAATAAATTCTCAATTTCCTTCACCGAGCTCTCTACTAACAACAAATTACTTGCGTTCAAAATATCGTAAGTGTTTAAATCTGAAGCAGTTACAACTTTTGCATTGGTCAAATTTCGGGAGGACAAATATATGTTTTTATTTGATTCGCCCAACACCAATAGTGTTTTTTTGTCGGAAAGCTTCAAATTATTAATTAAATCAGCATATTTCTGAGTTTTAGGAGAATCGAAAATGAAATCTTCTAAAATAGTAATACTGCTACCTTGAGCTTTATACGTCAATGCTGACATACGAGCTAAGCGCTTTAATTTTTTATTCAATTTGAAAGAATAATCTTTCGGGCGAGGACCGAATGCTCTACCACCACCAACACGGGTTGGAGATTTATCATTACCTGCACGAGCTCCACCTGTTCCTTTTTGGTTTTTCAATTTCTTGCTAGAACCACGAACTTCTGCTCTTTCTTTTGATTTGTGTGTACCTTGACGTTTATTTGCTAAATGTTGTTTAACATCTAAATAAATAGCATGGTCATTCGGCTCGATGCCAAAGATTGCATCGTTTAAGCTCAACTTCTTAGAAGTAGCTTTACCGCTTATATTTAAAATTGATACTTCCATTTTATTTCTCGATTGTAACGTATGAACCTTTTGCGCCTGCAATAGAACCTTTTACAATTAAAAGATTTTTATCCGCAATTACTTTTACTACTTCTAAGTTTTGAATTTTAACACGATCTCCACCTGTTCTTCCAGCCATTCTCATTCCTTTGAATACGCGTGAAGGCCAAGAAGATGCTCCTAATGAACCTGGAGCACGCAAACGATCATGTTGACCGTGAGTTGTTCCACCTACACCAGCAAAACCGTGACGTTTTACAACACCTTGAAAACCTTTTCCTTTTGAAGTTCCGGCTACATCGATGAAGTCACCTTCAACAAATAGATCAACAGTAACAACTTCTCCAAGATTTTTCTCAGTTTCGAAGTATTTAAATTCAACCAATTTACGTTTAGGAGTGGTAGCGGCTTTAGCAAAGTGACCTTTCATTGCAGAAGAAGTATGTTTCTCTTTCTTCTCATCAAATGCCAATTGTACTGAAGCGTATCCGTCTTTCTCCAAGGTTTTTACTTGCGTAACCACGCAAGGACCAGCTTCGATAACTGTGCATGGTATATATTTACCATTGGCACTGAAGATACTGGTCATTCCAATTTTTTTACCTATTATTCCAGACATTGTTTATTTATTTATTGATTTGTTTTTCTTATTGAGATTTGTTTGCCTTCCCATTCACCCCTCGACTCCGCTCGGGATGACCTCCCGTTGGTCGCACTCAGGGTGACGGCTTAAAATCCTTTATTACGATGCTTTGATTTCTACTTCCACTCCGCTAGGCAATTCTAGTTTCATTAGTGCATCAACTGTTTTAGAAGTTGAGTTGTAGATGTCTAACAATCTTTTGTATGAGCACAATTGAAATTGTTCACGCGCTTTTTTGTTAACGTGCGGTGAACGTAAAACAGTGTAGATTTTTTTCTGAGTAGGCAATGGAATTGGTCCGCTTACTACTGCTCCTGTCATTTTCACAGTTTTAACAATTTTCTCTGCTGACTTGTCAACTAAGTTGAAGTCGTAAGATTTTAATTTGATTCTGATTTTTTGGCTCATAGTTGTTTTTAATAAAGAACGATGTTTATTTATTATACTTTTTCTGCTTTTCCTTTTGCTTTAGCAATTACCTCGTCAGAAGTGCTACGTGGAGCTTCCGCATAATGAGAGAATTCCATTGTTGAAGTTGCACGACCAGATGTGATAGTACGTAAAGTTGTAACATATCCAAACATTTCAGACAATGGAACTTTCGCTTTGATAACTTGAGAACCTGCTCTTGTATCCATCCCTTCAATCATACCTCTACGTTTGTTCAAATCACCTACAACATCACCCATGTTTTGTTCTGGAGTTAAAACTTCCACTTTCATGATAGGCTCCAATAAAACGGGTTTTGCTTTTGGCATTGCTTCACGGAATGCTGAACGAGCACAAATCTCAAAAGATAAAGCATCTGAATCGACATTGTGATATGAACCATCCAACAATCTCACTTTTAATGTATCTACAGGATAACCTGCTAATACACCATTAGCCATTGCTGATTTGAATCCTTTTTCAACAGCTGGAATAAATTCACGAGGAATATTACCACCAGAAATTTCGTTGATAAATTGTAATCCACCTGCTTTTTTAGTTGTTGTATCAAAATCTGCATCAACTGGAGAAATAACAATTTGTATATCCGCAAATTTACCACGACCACCAGATTGTTTTTTGTAAACTTCGCGGTGTGATACTTCTGCATTGATTGTTTCTTTGTAAGATACTTGAGGAGGACCTTGGTTACACTCAACCTTAAACTCACGTTTCAAACGATCCATGATAATTTCTAAGTGAAGCTCACCCATTCCGCTGATGATTGTTTGACCGCTATCTTCATCCGTCTTAACACGGAAAGTAGGATCTTCTTCAGCTAATTTGTTTAATGAAACACCTAATTTATCTAAATCTGCTTGAGTTTTAGGCTCAATTGCAACACCGATAACAGGCTCAGGGAAATTCATTGATTCAAGAACGATAGGATGTTTCTCATCACAAAGTGTATCACCTGTTTTGATATCTTTAAATCCTACTGCTGCACCAATATCACCTGCTTCAATAAATTCGATTGCATTTTGTTTGTTTGCATGCATTTGGAAAATACGTGAAATACGCTCTTTGTTTCCACTGCGTGTATTCAATACGTAAGAACCTGCATCTAAACGACCGGCATAAACACGGAAGAAACATAAACGACCAACAAAAGGATCGGTTGCAATTTTAAATGCTAAAGCTGTAAATGGTTCTTTCACATCTGGCTTACGAGAAATTTCTTCTCCTGTATCAGGGTGAGTTCCTTTTGTTTCTTCTTTATCCATTGGTGATGGCATTAATTCCATAACCAAATCCAACATTGTTTGAACACCTTTATTTTTAAATGCCGATCCGCAAACCATTGGCACCACTTTGTTAGCGATACAAGCTTGACGAAGTGCATCAAGAATTTCGCGCTCAGTAAGAGACTCTGGATCTACGAAAAACTTCTCCATCAATCTGTCATCAAATTCAGCGATTGCTTCCAATAATTTCCCTCTCCACTCTTTCGCTTCATCCATCATTTCTGCAGGAATAGGAACTTCTTTAAAAGTCATTCCCTGATCTTCCTCATTCCAGATGATTCCGCGGAAGTTAATCAAATCAACTACCCCCATGAATGTTTCTTCAGCACCAATAGGCAATTGCAATGGTAAAGGGTTTCCACCCAATACTTCTTTTACTTGTCCAACAACCTTTAAGAAGTCAGCACCTGAACGGTCCATTTTATTTACGAAACCAATACGGGTTACGTTATAGTTATTTGCTAAACGCCAGTTTGTTTCTGATTGTGGCTCAACACCATCAACTGCAGAAAACAAAAACACTAACCCATCAAGGATACGCAATGAACGATTCACCTCAACTGTAAAGTCAACGTGACCGGGAGTATCAATAATGTTTACTTTATATTGTTGATCTCTGTATTTCCAGAAACAAGTAGTTGCAGCAGAAGTGATTGTTATACCACGTTCTTGCTCTTGAACCATCCAATCCATTGTTGCAGCACCATCATGTACTTCACCAATTTTGTGATTCACTCCTGTATAATATAGAATACGCTCGGTACAGGTTGTTTTACCTGCATCGATGTGAGCTGCAATCCCAATGTTTCTTGTAAATCTTAAATCTGCCATTTTATACTATCCTAAATCCTTTCC
>Ga0163149_10004045_pt1 | contig 16301 bp, 14 predicted proteins | sample OliLakLV19MP5G1_FD_148604 | JGI IMG/M metagenome (GOLD analysis project Ga0163149, IMG submission 148604) | Freshwater microbial mat bacterial communities from Lake Vanda, McMurdo Dry Valleys, Antarctica - Oligotrophic Lake LV.19.MP5.G1 | ecosystem: Environmental > Aquatic > Freshwater > Lake >...
ATTGTTGAAACAGAATTCGGACTAGTACTGATCAGTACTAGTACTAGTACTAGTGAGAAACACCTCTGACAAAAGAAAACGCGTGGTCCAAAGAAGATGTGAGGTTTTCACATGCTTGATCAACTGAAACAATACACAGCCTGCGTTGCGAGATTCGAAGCCATGTACAACGCCTTCATTTCGGAGCGAAGGGCCGCCACCTCTGCATGCGTGCAAACGCCGCATCTTTTCATCTCCTGTCGGCATGAGGGATAGAGCAACGCAAATTCAACACGGTGCCATTCTTTTCTCTTAGCATCCTAAGATCGTCGACCTAGCCGGTCGAATTGTACGCAAGGGGTGCGAAAATCATGCGTGCATTTTCATTTTCTCGGCTTCCAGTGGAGTTGTTCGCACTTTCTTCAATCAAACATAGCACATATGTCGTTCTTTCCTGGCCTTTTCGGTAAGCCCAATGGTGGTGGCCCGGAGCCCTGGCGGAAGGAGACTGTTTGCTCCGCTTCGTATCATTCTCGCAACTTGGCGTCTTCCAACCCGAGCAGTAGCGGTTCAAGTGGTGCCGCTGTCCACAACTTGGCGTCGTCCAGTGGCCGCAGCTCGGGCAGTAGCGGTTCAAGCGGTCCAGCGCACGTAGGTGATGTCGTGAACACCTGCCAAGGCAACAGCTACCTGATCCATCATCTGGATCGTTGCCTTACACGCTAACTGTTCAGAATTTGACTCTGAATGCGAAGCTGAGCATCGAGCTCAAGTGTTCACCCGACCCCGCCAAGGTGAAGCGTGGGTCCGGACAGCTCTGGTCTCACGCTGACGTGCCTCGTCTAGTCGATTCACCAGCCGGAGCTGTGGTTGAGGTGCGGTACAACCATCGTGGGCGACTGGATGAACGCCGCGAAAGTGATAACTTGACCCGGTTGAGGTGTACTTCGAATGGCTTAATCTTGCAGTTTGACCATGCGTTCTGGTCAAAGCCCGAGGCTCACGGCTGGTATGAGTTTTTCTTAATGGCATTCGATGATCAAGATCAGCTGCTCGGTACCTGTTGCCACTGGTTTGAGTAAGCACGCTCATGTATGGTTATGTGCTTCCGAACCTCAGCTCTCGTGTGTCCTCTTTGTAGCGGATCTGCGTTTAGCAGCTCAGATCACTCAACGACGCAGCAAAGACCTCAAAACGCTTGGGCCAAGCGCCCCAAAAACAATATAAACAATCCCACGCTCGCGAAAGGCGCGTTCTATGGTGTTCATGTACGGAGGATAACAGTCGGTGGCCTCGCGCAGCTCACGGTCGCAGCTATGAAAAACTCAAACTTTCGCTGGAAGTCTGACGGCTTGTTGAGCTGCAAAGTCACTGACAGGTAGGCTGACCTTTTGCATGCAGGAAATGAAAAAGCGAGTTCATTGAGAGCGAAAGGCAGCAAAAATGGAAAGCAAATGATCGAGGTCGACGATGTCGGAGCAAGGTGTAAAGCCTAGAAGCATGCAGCAAACAAGAGCGTGTCAATTAGGATGTGATGCGCACACAAAAGCCATTTGAGCTTGAGTTGCAAACGAGAGCGAACCTGCACCAATATCGTTGCCGCTTGGAGTGGAAACATCAAAGCGGCGATACTTGGGAGTTTAACCAATTCTGCAGGACAAAAATGTCATTTCGATTACATTTTGATTACACGTTGTGTTGTGGCCACTGCGCGCCCAGAAAAAGCGTTCACCAACTTGGATCGTACTTACCAGTCTGTGAAGATGATGATCTTACGGCCAGTCTGTCATGATGATAACAATTCATGCAACAAGTGAAAGAGGTCAAATACGCAGATTGAGTGTAAAAGCATTAATAAGTGAGTGAGCAACCACCCACGACAAGCTTAAGGAAAGGAGCTGAGCGCATCATCAAAGATGCCACGAGACTCCGTGGTACTTACCGTCTGTGACGATGATTCAATGATCAAGAGATGGCCAGTAAAATCAATTGCGAGCAACCGCGACGTCGAGGTTCGGTGTCAATTCATGCACCAAGTGAAAGATCGAAATCAAGTACACAGGTTGAGTAGGTATCAAAGTAAGTGATGAAGTAACCACCCATGACAAGGAGCTGAGCGCATCATCAAAGATGCCACGAGGGGTCAAGAGAACTTACCGCCTGTGAAGATAATTCAATGATCAACGGATAGCCAGTAAAATCAATTCCGAGCAACCACGATGCCGAGGTTCCGTATCAATTCATACACCAAGTGAAAGAAATGAACGCAGGTATCAAAGTAAGTGATGAAGTAACCACCCATGACAAGCTTAAGGAGCTGAGCGCATCATCAAATTAGATGCCACGAGGGGTCAAGAGAACTTACCGCCTGTCAAGATAATTCAATGATCAACGGATAGCCAGTAAAATCAATTCCGAGCAACCACGATGCCGAGGTTCCGTATCAATTCATGCACCAAGTGACAGAAATCAAGTACACAGGTTGATTGAGTAGGTATCAAAGCAAGTGATGAGGGAGCAACCATATATATGGCCAATCAAACAATGCATGACATCGCGCCATGCATTAGGCCTGGCTAGCTATAGCTACGGAAGCAAATAATCACAGTCGGAAAACTTGCACGCAACTTACTGCCCGAGTCTTTACACGTGAAGGTGAGTAGCGCCGGTCCCATGATGAAGACGTATTACAATAGGCACCATTCATGGCAAGATCGACAATAAAATGTGTGTTACACGTTCGTTCAGATAATTGGTGCCTTTTCAGCCACATGCAGGAGAACTTAAACACTTCGACGTACCGGTTGCAATGATGGACACCAACGTGTTCTCCGTTTCCTGGGGGCGTCCAGCGACGATCAAGCCAGCAGCATGACCAGACAGATCCTCCGGGGTGAAGTCAGTGACAGAGAGGGTGGGTTGTTGAGGGGCGTCCATGTTGAGATTGGATTGGAGATGATTCGAAAATCGTGTATGAGGCAGTGTCAATTGGGAAACTGATCAAAGCGCTTCTTGTGGCTGTCGTATTTGTCCGACGCGTCGACGTCGATCCGCCCTTAGGACAAACTTTGCAAAAAAGCTAGGCGGGTGCAATTGTGATTACTTTTTTCGCGAAGCTGTTAGGGAGCCTTAGTCAGCGTGTCACGAAACCATGTGACGCGGCATGCGATTGCAATGAAAGCCTAGAGCAGATTAAAATGGTTTCTGGGGACCCAGCCCCTATCATCGACTCTTGCAGCCACGTTTTCTGCAAAAAAAAAGGATCCTCGTCTTCGGCGCCGGCTGGCGTCGATCGCTCGTGGTGTTGTGCGACTAGCTGCGTAACCACCAGCTACTATAGTATGAATATTTATGAATTTGCGTTTTTCCTTGCAGCAATTGGCGCATGCCGCGTAGTATGCGCACGGACGCTTGCATCACCAGCCGCCATCACAGTGCATGGGTTCGCGTCTGCGGAATTGAACGACGGGCCTACGTTTGGAAACGTCAACCCCAATGCAGCCGCGTCTTACATGCTGATCTACGCTGCCAGCGGACCCTTGGAGCCGCCCCAAAACCGATCTCGGTTCCTGGGCGTACTGGCAGCTTTTGGCGAGCAGGTGCAAGTGACGATGACCCGAAACTTCTCCAAGCAAGGATATTTTGCAACTGCGAACCCGGTGGATGCGTGCTCGGCGTTGCTGACCAACGCTACAGAAAATCGAAACGTCACGAACAGCGTGGCACTAGTGCCGCTCACCTCGACTTGCTCCTTCGTGTTTCAAGCAAAACGAATGCAAGACGCGGGTGCTGTAGCAGTCCTGGTACGATTGATCCAGTGAACATGCCTTTCAAACGCTCGATCGGTTGAACTTATGATCAATTGGACGCGTGCTATTGGTTATGCTCTACCGAATGTGTCCTTTTAGATCGTGAACAACGTGGCTGGCCAGCCACCGTTTATCATGAATGGGACGGCGAGTGACGCTGCAACTATGAACAGTACGTACGCCAAGTATGATTGGCAGCCGCGACGTTCTTGATGAGCGACTCTGACTCTGAGTACAATGTTATGTTGTTGAATGTGATCGAAATTGCTCGCACACCCACGCGTAGCCTTGCCTCGCTCATATCAGGTGTGACGATTCCGGTGGCAATGGTATCCATGGAGACAGCAAACTACCTCGCTTCGCCAGCCTTTCAGTACGCATGGCTGGAAGGGCAAGTGCTGAATGGTCGCGGATACAGGTATGATCAAACAGTCCAGTAGTATTGATGTGGTGCGGTGGCGTTGTTGCATCAGCTTTATAATTTCCTCCAGACTGACGTGATACGGTGAATCCATGACCAGGCGTCGATACCAGGTGGCAGCAACCGCGCTGGTCATCATCCCGGTGCTATTGGTGATGATCTCGTCCTGGTGGGGCACTGCACCGGAACGCGCGTTTGCGCACACTCGCAGCTATGTGTTTCAAATGAGCGATCTGCGTCGTTTTTTGGACCCATCCACCCCTGAGCGACCAGGTACGAATGCTTTGACACCTGTCTTCTATGGCTATTTACTCACCTTCTGCGCTGTGTCTGGTCTGGTGTTGCGCCACACACATACGGACAGTTGTAGCGGCTCAACTACAGCCACGTTCTGCGGTGCGGTGGGCGATCCAAGCATCCGGAATCCTGGTGGCTCTCTACTATTTCTACTTTCCAGTCTTCTACATCCTACTGTCCCTGTTCGCGTTAATCGCCTCTCGATGTACGTGTTATGTCGCACGATCTCGATAATCACAATGCTGCTGCTGATGATGTTTAATGCGTCAACGCGAATGTAATTGTGCATTCTCTTGTGCAGCATTTGCTCGCATTATCCGGTCAATCGTGAGAAGCCTCTCGCCCTACACTGCCCGACGCGTACTTTTGAACGTGGTGCCGTACGTTATAGTTTACTTTGCGCTGGAAAAAAGAATGGCTGACCTGTCACATTTTCTTCTTACCGTGTCACACTTTTATTGACTCATTCGGTTGTTGGTTCCGTGCAGAGTTCCATTGTGCGGTCTGTGCGCCTACTTGACCCTGCTATCCTTTCTGCCAGCCTGGTGTATTACCATTTGGTTTTGTCTGGAGCGCAAAAAGGATTACGCCTGGATTTTGCAAGACAGTAAGAGCACTGTTTGATTGACATATACTTCGCAATTGGAGCGTGCACTTGTTTCACGGACTATGGTTGTTCATTCAGTCCTCGCTGCAAGCGTTGCCGTCACCACGGGAATTCGTATCGGTGCACCGACGCTGAAGGTCGCCACCCTCTGGATCTCAACGGCATTTGTTTACGACGTGTTCTGGGTGTTCCTGTCACCGTACGCGTTCGGCAACAGTGTCATGTATGTATGCGCCAATTAACAGCACGTCGCATATGTGTGTATATGCATATTCAAGTAGGAGGTGGCGATGGCAAATGCATTGTCCAATTAACGTACTCATGTGATTTTCTCCATGCATTCATCGCAGGGCTGAGGTGTCGCAAGGTGGCGGTCGATCTGGAGAATACATGCCACTCGCGTTTCGGGTCCCGACAGGCGGTGGCCGCTACCACTCTCTCGGCATGGCGGATGTGGTATGTAATGCGTCATCGTCATTACAACCCAGCACCGCTTGAATCAAAATCAGTGACGTTTTGCGCACCGCGGGTGGGTGTGCCTTCGATCGTATTGCCAGATCATTCCCGGCGTTTTCGTGGCCTACTGCTTGAAACAAGATTTTCTGCGCATGCGGGACTCTGGTGTATCACTCGAATCTAGGCCAGAGTATGAAGCCACTCGTGATAGCATTTACGCCCGCGCTGCAGAGCGACAGCTTCAGAGCACAGTCAGGCGATCGACTTCAAACATCAATAACGGGGCTGACGGTGTATCACGTGCATGCGGGCGGCGTCTCCAGACAAGCCTGAAGGACACCCTGTTTCGGTATTCGTATTTCATGGCTGCGATGGTGGGCTATTCGGTTGGGCTGGCCTTGTCTCACACCATGGTCTATACTCAAAACCGCACGCAAGTACGTGCACGCTCCCACGTTTTGTTTGTTGCAGCAGGGGGATGGCTTGTCCCGGTGATTATGCTCATGCTTAAACCATGTCATGTGTTGGTTGCAGCCGGCTTTGTTCTATATCAATCCGCTCCTGGGGCTCGCTGTGATATGCGTGGGACAGTACCACGGAGAGCTCAAAGTGCTGTGGTACGGCCGACCGATTAATCCGGATAGCCCTGACGGTATCAAGGCGGCTAAAGAAGCGCAAAAGAAGAAGGAGGAGGCTAATGCCAAGCGACATGCTGCGCTGGACGCAGCCAATAAACGCACGCAGAGCGGCACCATCAAGTTGCCATCCGCATGCGAGTCCCACGACAATGGCGTTGGCAAAGCGGCGGTCGCTGAGCAGGCGGAGAAACCGCCAGCCGTGCTGTCTCCCCGGAAGGACAACCGCCTGAGTACTGCAGCATCTGTTCCAACAACAACCGCGCAAGATGCGAGTTCCACACAAGAGGCTCAAATTACCGTAACGAAGGATTGCGAGGCTGGAGTTGACGGTGGAGGCCTCTCCGTGCTTGCATTGGCACCGGCTACGGTTACCGCATCGCTGACGAAGGTTTCGTCTGCTCATGCACACATTGCCCAAAGCAACGACAGCCAGAAGCCTCCCAGCTCGAGTGAGGCGTCCGTGCAGCTTGCAATTGATGTGGCCAAGGATGAACACGTGTCTCTCGCTTGGAAACTGAACACTTCGTTGATCACAGCGGTGAACGCTACGGACCTGGATCAATGTCTACGGGCACTGCAGCAAGGCGCCAACCCCAACACACCGGATAGCAGTGGTGATCGATGCTTACACCGAGGTTAGCATGGTTATTCACCCGTTCCGTATTAGAGGATAGCAGTGCATCTAGCTGGGACTTTTTTTTGCACTGACTACATTGTCTGTAATGTTTTTGGGTTTGAGATGCAGCGTGCTGGCGCAAATCTTTGCCGTTAGTGAGGTTACTGCAGTCATATAAAGCTGATCTGATGGGCCTAAATCGCCTAGGTCAGACTCCGCTACACTGGGCATGCATGTCAGGTGACCTCGGTTGTGCAGCTCATCTGATCCAAGCCGGTGCAGACCCCTTGATCCAGGTATGATCCTGTCCGCTGTGCGCTTGTACTCTTTCTTGCAGCACGGAATGGTCCCCATAATCGCGCGATCATCCAGCTTAGTCTTGTTTGGTCGATTGCATCATTGCAGGATGCGCAAGGCTTCTCCCCAGCACATGCCGCAGCCCAGTTCCAGCACGCCAACGTGTTGGCATTACTTCATTATCACGGCGTTTCCCTGAATGAATCAGACAACAAAGGTCGGACGCCTCTGCACTGGGCTGTATCCGTCAGTGCCACCACCATCACGCAGTTCCTGCTGCAAATAGCGCGGGTAAATCCGTTGCCGGTCGATTTCGAGCTGCGCACCCCGGTGCATTTCGCAGCGGCGAAGGGATTGCTGCCGTGCCTCAAGACATACGTGCGCACTGTGAAGCGAGTAAGATGACAGCTCTTCATATGGGGTCTTTTCCGTTCTTGCGTTGTGCATGCATTGTGGATTGTTTAACTTTCACGCAGACGTGTTGCTTATTTTGATAACAGATCTACGGCCCATCGATGATAGTCAAGAGTCTTCTTCAACACGACAAATATGACAAGCTGCCCATGGATCTGGCGCTGTTTCAACCGGATGATAAACCCTTATTTCACGTGACTGACTATATTTTCGTCACGCTACAGAGAGACCGCTACCACATGGCCACTCGCGCAGGGTACGTAGCCGTTGCAGATGTGTCTAGCATAATACGGATTCCAGGCGCGGGCACCAATTTGAGCATGTCTTATGTGCATGGAAATGCAGCGCGTGGCTTTTGGTACAGATGCCTCTTCGCTGGCTAGAGCGATGGCAGGGGCGTCTTTCCCGCAAGCGCGTGTTGATGTGGCTATGGGTGCTGGGGTCTCACGCCGGAGCGCTGGTGCATGCGGTGCTTCATCTCATGAATGCGCAGAACCAAGATGCAAGCGGTGAGTCGCCAGTCTAGATCTTCTAAGCAACCATCACTGCTTAGTTAATACTATTTCCCATTATGCGGTTGAATTGTGCGACAGGCTACGCCGCTGCCATGGCCGTGATTGCAATCATAGGCGCCTCAGCCATCGCCTACATGTGGTCATGCTTCCGCGATCCGGGCTATGTGTTTCCGGATGTCCGGTTGTTCCGCACGGGTGATGATGATCGCTCGGGAGGTGCACCGGCGGCAACCGGAAGGTCTGCAGGACTGTTGCTTGTGAAGATGGATGACTCTGTCCAATCTGCCCGCACCTCCACGGATGCGAACGAGCATCGCGACCTGTCGCAGATTCCTGGCGAATGCTTTGCAATCACTGCACCCCTCGCCGGATCCCAAGCTAAAGCCTCAGCGCTGCTGAACCGCGTGTCGCCGCCCGCTGACCCAGTCGGAATGGCGCTGGCTGCCGGACATGCGGAGCAGGTGTGCTTGCTCTGCGCTGCCGTCTATCCACCCGACGTCACAGCGGCTCCTCCTCTTGCCTCCGCAAATGCCGGTGACCGCATACTCTCTTTAGGGCAATCGGACCATCTGGCCAAGCACTGCAAGAAATGCAATCGGTACGGAAACGTTCGCTTTGCTTATCTATCTTCGTAGCGTCCCTTTCGCTTTGCTGGTCTGAGTCTTTGCTAATCCAACGGGTTGTCGGATGTGTTATTTTGCCAAAAGCTGCGTGCGGGGTCTGGAGCACCATTCCACGTTCCTCAATAACTGCTGCGGAGCACATAATCGTCTCTGGTTCGTCATTTCGCTCACCGCTGTTGCCCTCGTGACAATGGTGTCCTCTGCTCTGGCCGCGTACGACATTATTGGTATGCGTTGTTTCAAGTTGTCTGGGAAAGTGTCGGTTCACAACTCAGGTGTCGTCGTGGATGTTATCATTCTGATCGATTACGAACCCTTGCTATCCAATCCGTGCTTAAGATCATCTGCTGTGCGTGTTTTCATATAGCGTATTCTCGCAAGGACAATGGTGGTCTATGGGTGCTCATCTGCAACAACGTCATCCTATTGCTGAGCTGCGTCATCATTATGCACGATACCAGATCGCTCTTTCGTCGCGTGGGTCAGCATCTGCTGCATATTGTGCAGTCGGTGCGGTGTTGCATACAGCGCGCAGCTGCGAGCCCCAATTGATCATGTAGATTTCTTATGTTGTGTGCACTGCGTGGGATAAATTAAAGCGCACAAGTCACGTACTCGAGTGCGCTGCGACGCGTATTGCGAATTTGTTCGCCAGCGATCAGTTCAAAGAACTCGAGTTTCTGGATCCAACTTCTTGCGATACCTGATGGTGTAGCAATTGAGCGGCAACGAGGACTTTCTCAACGTCAAAGCTTGTTTGCTTGCTGATTGCGGTGAACTATGCGATCGTCTATAATCCGATCATTCGCGCGCTGGACGAGGAGTTCAAGCGGGTCCAGGCGATTTTGCCGTTCGATGTGATGCGAAGTGCTGCAGCGTTGACAAGACTGGTTCAGAGGTGATTGAGTGTCAATGAGCTTTAGTAGGTACAATACAATTGAAAGCATTGAAGAAGCAAACGATGCGCTGAGAAGGGTTTGAGAAAGTTCGCTCGGTGATCCGGTGCATTGGACGCTCCCGCTAAGCAGGAAGGCACACGAAGCAGCGGCTATCTACTGCACTGATCGATAACTTGCCCACGCTGGTATCAGATAGCAACAGTGTAGCATCACGGACAAACTGTCATGAATGGGTTTGGTGGGTCAAGACAGTCAACTGTCATGAATGGGTTTGGTGGGTCCAGACAGGCGTGTGTGCTACACATGCGTTAGAAGTCACGGGTTAATTAGACGTCACGCAACCTCTAACCCTTCTCTGGTAGTAGAACATACCCGGTTTGGTTGTGTGTTCGAGCGGCAATCTAGATCTATTTCACACTCTATGAAAGAGAAGGAGCAAGTCATACATCGTTCGATTGTTGTCTTCCTTACTATTCGTTCGTTCTGGTTAGGGCCGTGCGTATCATCAAAGCCAGTATACGTATCTCGAGGTACCGACTGAGACCCAAGACCAAAAGTCAATAGGCCTACTAAGTTTTTTCTTTTGGAAACACAAATCCCATGGGCCACCGTGTCTCATGAAAGATGTCGAGCTATGTCTGTGCCATTTCGTCCCGACAATACCATAGAGGAGTGGGGGGGAAATGGAACACTACCTGGCGACCCATTTTTCGAGTCTCCCGCTTTTTTTTTGGAGGGGAGCACAGGGTGACCCATATGGAACCAGGGTAGAAACTGGTGGAGCCTTGTCTTCTTGTTTAGCTATGTCTGTTCCATTTCTCCGGCTGGTCTCTAGGGAACCCAAGGTAACAGGAAAAGGATGTTGTGACCAACATATAGTTCTATTGGTCGCTATGTCTGTTCCATTTCTCCGGCTGGTCTCTAGGGAACCCAAGGTAACACCGGAAGAGGATGTAGTGACCCCAACATAATTCGATGCGTCGCTATGTTTGTTCCATTTCTCCGGCTGGTCTCTAGGACACCCAAGGTGACACGTACCGGAAGAGAATGTAGTGACCCCAACATAATTCTATTGGTCGCTATGTCTGTTCCATTTCTCCGGCTGGTCTCTAGGGAACCCAAGGTAACAGGAACGAGATGTAGTGACCAACATATAATTCTATTGGTCGCTATGTCTGTTCCATTTCTCCGGCTGGTCTCTAGGGCATGGAGGGTGGAACAGGAACAGGATGTAGTGACCCCGCGGCCGATGCGTCAACACGTCTGATCCATTTCTCCGGATGGTCTCTAGGGAAGCATATGAAGAAGATGGAGTGACCAAAGATATGACCCATCATGTATGTTCCATTTCTCTGGCTGGTCTCTAGGCGCAAGCGTCTAGAGGCTTAGGGCAGAAGGCCGAGAAATCGAGAAATGACACCTGTGATACGACGATCCGATCATGTGAAAATTTCGAAAATTTCACTTAAACACAGTGTTGAGTTACAGTAGGTGCGAGCTCAACAACATATGATCCGCTGCATTCAAGAAGAGTTTATCCGGCTCGGGTATGAGCGTGGGAGCCAGGAGTGGAAGCGAGGGTATGTGAGATTACACTATCGGTGGCGAACCCATCAAGATGTGAAGGTAACGGTCAAACGAGGTGTAAAAGTGCAGCCCAAAACGGGCGTAGATGAAGCCACTTTACGTAAAAGGGCACACCAGCGAGAATGGTACCGAAAGATGAAGCGTATGGCACATCTCGGAGAGCAGGTGAAGAGAACTCTAGAGGCGGTGCATGATACATGATTCACCGCAAGAGAGCTGATTTTTCGAAATTTTTATATAAAAGAGATCGGTTTACCTAATATAGTATTAGGTAACTTCGTGAAGAAAAATACCACCCTGTATGTCCCGACCCACTACCTCTGACACAATCGTTGGCGGTGACACTGACAAACTCAGACTCAAAGCCAGGTTCAAGAGCTTTCTCGCTCAACACGTCGCTCCTTATGACGAGCCCTGCACCCACACCTCCATGAATGGGGTACAGGATGGTGTCGATGGAAGTACCGGGAGATATTATTTTGGTGAGGACGAGTTGGAGCAGTTGGAAGAGCACTTGTCGCACGACGGGGTCCGCAACATGAAGTGGTGTATTCAAGAGAGTTTCCCACTCGTCTCGATGTTCTACGTGGACTTTGATGACGGTAACGCGAAATTTCCGCTCTCAGAGAAACTGGTGGTGGCAGAAGCTTTGCAATCGTTTGAGAAGATGTTCGAAAAGGGATCGTACGATCCTAAGGACCGCGATATTCTTCACAACTCCCTGACTCCTACCAAGTATCGGATCTTGTTCTTCGACGTTTGTGTCGAAAAGAAGACCGCTCAACTCCTGGCTAAAGATATGCTAACACGGCATCCCGAATGGAAAGGTGTACTCGATACCAATTACACCGGATTGCGGTTGATGGGGAACTTGAAATTCAATAAAAAGACCAAGACCTTCGTCAACTCGTACTATGCAGTGAACGATGATTGGGAGGAGCTCAACCACGCCCCAGTGTGGAAGAAATACCGCCTTCGCCGAGACCTTGATGATATCACTCCGGTGAAAGATTCCGTAAGAGAGGAGCTGAATACCGCAAAGAAGTCCAAAGACAAGGCTAGGCCGAAGCGAGTTGCCAGAAAGCCAGCCGAGGACACGCTCAAAGAGGTGGAGGCCCTATTGCCGATGCTCTCCGAGGAGAGATGGACCGAGTACGAGCTTTGGTTGAAGATTGGTATGGCTCTGCACTCCACAGGAGATGAGTTTCTCGAGCTATGGGATGAATGGTCTTCGAGGTACGACGGGTACGAAGATGATTGCTGCCTTGACAAGTGGAAATCGTTTAACTGTAAAGTACAAGCGGCGAATAAGGATTCAATCACGTTGGGAAGCTTGCATCATTGGGCGAAAACAGACTCGCCTAAGGAGTACGCCAAATTTGTAGCCACGAGAGTAGCAGAAGAGAAGAGAAGTGCCATTTTAGCAGTATCGCCAAATACTGCATGCGCAGTGTCGTCATCAAACAAAACGATAACCTACGATGAACCGTGGGTGAAGAAGTTATCCTCAAAATCCAATATCTTACTGAAAAGTGCGCTAGGGACAGGGAAAACCCAGCAAATCGCCAAAGAGCTGGAAACCCTCGGACCCAATGCCAAAGTGCTGGTGGTTTCCCCAAGGCGTAAGTTTGCCGAGAGTATCTCAAAGCGACTAGGGATCCCGTGCTACCTCAAGATGAAACCAGCTCAGATCGCTGGTGCTCCACGGTTAGTGCTGAGCATGGAGTCCCTTCACCAGCTGGATGACGACAATCTCGAGTTTGATCTGGTGGTTGGTGATGAGATCGAGAGCTGTTTAACTCAGTTTTGCTCGAAAGTCACCATGGGAGACCGTATTGATGCCAATCTAAGCCATTTTCAGACGATCATGAAGAACTGTAAGCGATTCATCTTTGCCGACGCATTTCTAAGTCAGCGGACCATCGAGGTGTGCGATAGGCTAGAGTTAGCCTACACATTGGTGGTCAATACTCGACTGCCCACGCCGAGACGGTGCATCGAGTTTGAGATGGTAAAAGAGGATGAGAAGTCCCACAAATATGTCGCCACTCCATTGTTTAACGAGATGCTACGACTGCTGAAAGACAAGAAACGGTTATTCTTTGTCAGCGGGTCCAAAGCCAAAGCCGATGAGTTTGAGGCGGTGGTCAAGAGTGCGCTGCCTCAGCTCAAGTATCGGTATTACTCGAGCGCTGCCAACGATTACGCCAAGGATTTTGTGGATGTCAACAAGACCTGGTCCGAATTTCCCTTGATTATTACCACCACCACCATCACCGTGGGTATCAACTTTGACCAGAAAGGAGTCTTTGATGTGATTTGTTTGTACGGAGTGTCCAGCGGGGCCACGCCTCGAGACCTCTTCCAAGCTTCCATGCGAATTCGGCATCTCAATGCCAATCTGCTGCTTTACAGCATCTACCCTCTTCAAAGGCGCATTGGACCGTTGACACCGGAGAAAATCAAACAGGAGATCTTCACTAAGAACGATCATCTTCTCGCTAGTACCTTGAGTCTATGTGGTCAACAGCTTCAGTTGAAAGAGGTACCCTGGGTCACTGCCAACTACGTCTACACCCAGCTGGAGAAGAACGTCTCCTCCGAGTTGTACCGGCAGTTGTTCTTGGCCTACCTCAAGTGCTGTGGATATACGGAGCTGAAGAAGCAAAGCGACGAAACGCCGCTCGAAATCGATGACGTACCGGCAGTCGCATACGCAGAGATTGACGAAATTGATGAGGAGGACACGAATACCTTAAAAGGGAAAGTGGATAGAGGGGAAAGCACTATGCAAGAGAAGTTAAAATTGAATAAATACTATTGGAACCTCAACTTTCGAGAGTCTGGTCATCATAATCGTCAGATCGAGGACTTATACAACGCCCGTTACGTGGCCGGTGTACGTCAGATCACGCACCAAATGCGAAATATTCGCATCGAAAAAAAACAGGCTAACGATCAGGAGACCAGACAGAGACTGCTCGAAAACCAACAAGATCGCAACATGTGCTACACCTCTAAAACCCCGTTACAGTTAGTTACTGCTGATCAATGAGATTTGTGAGAAGCTGAAGATTGAAAACACGGTGCAGCGGGCGACCGTAGAGCGGTCCATTATCGACACCATGAACGGCTACGAGAAGAAAGCCTCGGATTTCTTCGGGGTAGAAATCACGAAAGGCGGTAAAGTAAAGCAAAAGTCAAAGACGCTGAGTGCCATCTTACAGAAATGGTCCGGATCGAAACTGGTTGCCTCGGAGCAACGAAAGCGAAAGCGAGTGAAAGGTGGGAAGTTTATCGATGAAACACCCTACGAGCTCCGACCCAATGATGTGATTGACCACTACGACCAGCTGTGGACGATACTAAAGCCTGCCAGTGTGTAGCGTATAGCATGTAAGTTACTGTAGCACCGTCTCGCTCTGCCACATTAAACAACCCGTGGGAAGATGCTCGAGGAATGTTGTATCAAGTAACGCGATTCCTCTCGGTCTACGCCTAATCCGATTTCTCCTCAGATTCTGATTCGGATTCTTTGCGTGCCTTTTTGACTACCCATCCGCTGACTACACCCTTCTTGGGGTGACCTACTCTCCCCGCCCTCACAGCGCGCTCAAACGCGGTTACGAGAAGCTCTCGCCCACCCAATAGATTCTCGGGAGGCTCCCTTGTGTCCTTATTAGCTGCGTACCCTTTCCAACGGATGCGGTACAGCAGTTTTCCCGTACGGTCAATACCCCAGTCCACAATGCTTTCGGGCTCGAACACTTCACCACCCACTGCGTAGCGAAAGAATCGCTCGGGCTCTGTAGGTTGAATGCCCCGAGGGAGAGCCCCAATTCCCACATACCTCTTCACGACAACCTTCTTTTCCTCTTCTTCCTTCTTCTCCTCTTTCTCCTTCTTCTCTTCGCCTTCCGACTCGCTGTCTTTCTCCGATTCGTCTTCGTCATCACCCTCGGGCTCTTTCTTCTCGTCGCTGTCATCCTTCAATTTCCACTTTTGATTGCCCGCGTAGATATCCTCAAGCTCCGCATCGACAAAAGACCGAGCACGAGCTGGGGACACTTTGACCTTCCATCGCTTACTGCCTTTGCGCTTTTCCTTGATCACCGTGCCTGCTTTACTGGCACAGATATATATCGCTTTACGTGGCAACGTCTTATCGTCCAAGGCGCACACATTTGCCTTCTTTCGAGAAGCTTTCTTCTTACGGTCATCCCCAGCGTCTTCATCGTCTTTGTCCTCTTCATCCTTCGGATTCTTGGTTGACAACCGTCGCTTCTTTTCCCACGATCGCCACGCATCTTCGGATGGGGCCAGCACATACCCGCAACCCATCGCCCATCCTTTGATTAACGAAGTGGTGATCTTGGCAAACGTGCCGTGAATCACGGTGGGAAACTCTTTCGCATTGTACCCTGGAGTGGGAGCCTGATGACGCACGTCTTGTTTGGTGAAGGCGAAAGACAGTTCGGCCGGATTGAGAAACGGACTGCGCGGTGGAAGATAAACCACGTTGGCCATCCCCCAATTCTCTCTCGCCCACTCATGAAAGAAGGAGACCTTCGCTTCGTTCAGCCCGAGCTTGATCGCCCCATGGGTCGACGCATTGTCCCACACCACTCGTTTCTCCTTTAAACTGTCTGCCCCAAACTTGTCCAGGTACAAGGGTACGAATTTCTCTTGAAAATACAACCCGACATCTTTCTCCGTGCTTCGAAACCCTTTCATTGGACCGCCCAGATACACCCGACCGCGTTTCAATCGAGGAAGCCCCAGCTGACCTTTACTTTGCAATTGAATCACTCTGAGAATCAATTGATCACGGCTAGTACTCACCGCCACCCCATGTTTCCGAAGCAGAGCTTGCAGCTCCTTGACCGTCAGCTCTCGAATCTCGGCTTTACTTAAGCGTTCACCGTCGTCGCCCAGATTTATACCTTTTCCAGGCTCGGCCAGATCTTTCGCCTCGTAGATTGCACTTTCGGGTAGATTGATGGGTTTCGGTGGTTGAATGTCGATATGGACCACTTTGTGCTCTTTGCCATCGTCATCGAGCGTAACTCCAATCGTGGCAAAGACGGCAAAACTTACACCTTTGCCCTTGGGCTTGGGTAATCTGGCTCGCCGATCTTTGGGC
>Ga0163149_10004050_pt1 | contig 16294 bp, 23 predicted proteins | sample OliLakLV19MP5G1_FD_148604 | JGI IMG/M metagenome (GOLD analysis project Ga0163149, IMG submission 148604) | Freshwater microbial mat bacterial communities from Lake Vanda, McMurdo Dry Valleys, Antarctica - Oligotrophic Lake LV.19.MP5.G1 | ecosystem: Environmental > Aquatic > Freshwater > Lake >...
GTACACCATAGCCTTTCATTGTGGGTGGTTTAATCTCAGTCATATTTACAAAGGTTGCTTCTAAATCATACAGGTATCTACCGATACCCCATTGAACAGCCGACCGCTTCATTGCGTTAGATATTCCGCCCTTAACCGCTTCGACTTGGGTATTTTCTGCACCATCGTATTTAGTAATAGGCACTTCCATAGTTAGTGCAGTAATGCCACAGAGTATGCCACCGCTAGGTGCTTCGATAAACTCGTTACACCAACCCTCTATACCAAATACCTCATCTAGTCTGTCCATAATAGCTCGGTTGGTTACATACGCTAATACCAAACCCCACCTCTTTACTTCGCCAGTGTTGCGGTCAGGGTTTGATCCTGATTGCTGTATACGCCATTCGATATGCTCTGGTGCAAATGGCTGTTTTAATTGTTTCTCATATTCTCTCATGATACCTCTAATTCTTTAATCATAGCTACAACTACATTGTGATACTCAGGCTTTATTAGCTCAATTATATCTTTTAGCACTTCTGCTTTTGCTTGGTTATTTCCCATTGTTTGCTCTCTTTCTTACTGTATACATCACACTTAGTGGTACAGCTATTATTATTATTGTATTCAATACCCAGTCAGGTATCATTCGTGCTACCTCACCCATTAGATATTCCTCATAGCATTAACTACTTCTTCAGCTAATGCCTCTGGGTAGCCCTCGCCTATAAGGTTGTCCATTTCGGCTTGTCGAGCAAGCTCTCTAAAAACATCTTGCTGTAAACCAAGTGCTGATAGTATCTCATCATCACTACCTCGGTCTTCTAGTTGTTGTAATCTATCTGTATCGTTTCCCATATTATTTGCCTTTCGTTTAATGTACTTATAACTATACTCTTATGTTAAGCATGAGTCAATGGTTTTATAAAAGATTTTTTAAGTTTATTTATAGCATGAATAATACCACCATCTATCCCTCATATATCCTAGAAAATTGTTAGCAGTATCTTATACCAATTTTTAGTTATTCTTATAAGCAGATGAGGTCAGAGGTCGCAGGTGGTTGGCGTTGCCTCTACTGTATATCTGCCTACAAGCAAAGTGTTTACTGTTTATCCAGAAGTTCTTTGAAACTACTGTCAGGCTTTAATGTACCCACCAAATAAGTAGCCCTCCTTGCGGAGGGCTCAAATAGACATTCAAGTCTAAAATAACAGTTTGATACCCTCCTTGTCAATAGGACACTCTATTTAATTTGAACCAAATGTCTATTTGGTTGTTTCTTATTATTACTTAACTACATTATAAAAGCAAGTGAAAAGTAGCCCTACATCGTTGTAAGGCTACTTATGGATCACCTGAAGAAGTCGAAGTAGTCGTCCGGTAGACACCAGTCTTCAATCTTCCACCAGACCCACTGGACGGTCTTTTTGAGGTTGAGCATTATCACCCCCTATTGGACTCAGCAAGTCATTGAGCCTGACCTGAAGTTCTGCTCGCAAGGTTTCCATTTCCCCAATTCGCATTATCATGCGTGAATGTTCAATGTGCTTGTTGTATAGCTCACTGTTTAGCCCACGCAACTCCATTTCAAGGGCATGGATTGTATCTTGTCTTTTCATTATTTACCCCACAGTATCTCGTCAGGGTGGCTAACCACCTCTAATATGGCTTTGAAATATAGAACCTCTCTCTTGGCGGTTACATTATCAACCCGTTTACTAAAGACCGATACATACCCCCAAAAGTCATTATCAGGTGCGAACTCAGTCCTCTCTACACATAGAGCAGTTAAGTCGGAGTCGGCAATCTGCTTATTCATTCCGAACAATGCCCAGACCTCACCGCACTCACACCTGAACTCTACTGTGTTTAAGATTGGCACACACTCCCTGATATGAATGATGATATTCTCAGGGGTGATGTCGTTGGTTATGCCACAGTTGCAGTTGAACTTACTCCCATTGAGCATTACACCCCCCTTTGCAATCTTTGCACTTATCGACTTGTTGATACATCTCGTCAGTGCTTGGCATACCACCAGGTGTTTCTCTACTAGCCTTGTGAATGGCTAGGTGGATTTTATGTGTGACCACTTGAATATTGCAGGGTAAATTGCGGTATTTCCAAGCCACACGATTTCGTCTATATGCTTTTTTAGGCCAATAGAGATGATGGCGTTCCACAATACCCCCCTTTGTAGGTACTGATTTCATTGTCTACCTATAATAAACTCTTGTAAATACAAAAACCGCTTCTATAATGCCTCAAGGAGGTGCAAGCACTATATTTGTAGCGGTTTTCTAATGAGATACCCCACATCTAGTATTGTGGATAGGTTTATTATACCTCATCTAAAAAGAATAATACAATATACTTATGCAAAAAGCTCAACCGAAGTTGAGCCTCAAGCTGCCTTTAATGCGAACCCAGAAAGGCACTAATGGATTGCAAGGCACGATCTATTATACCATATATACAAAAAAGCCTGACCGAAGTCAAGCAATTTTGCGTTCTATTTTTGAAAGAAAAGAGAACTTAGTTTTGCAGGTTTACGCCACTCCATTATAACACTATTGGCAAGCTTGGCAATCCTCTATGCTGTCAATATTCAGTGGGCATATACCTATAAGAAAATCCTCGGTTAGCTCGTCGTCTTTCATTTGTTTGCTACTGCATATACAGTTATCGCACCAACAAAAGCTATTGCTACTGTAACCCACTCTGAAGTAGTTATCACACCAGGTGATACAGTGTCATTCAACACCACTACTACCTGGGCTAGAGAAGCACCAAGAGCTACAAAAAACTTATTATACTGTTGTAGTCTGTCTAACATATTATCTCCTTACTATGTAGATTATTAACACTATTACTGCTAGAACACCTATGATTGTCCATACTTCTGGCATATCATTATCCTTTCTTAAAAAAACTTTTAATTGCGTCAAAGGCTTTTGCCCACGCTGTTCGTGAAATTACAATATCATCTGGGCTGTTTCCAGCACCCTCAGCAAGCTTTTTTTCTAACTCGGCAGTCTTTACTTGGCTAGCTGAAAACTTGTCTGTAATAGCCTGTAAATCAGCCTTAGTAGGGTTTTTAGATAACTCACTCACTTGAGCTGCTAACTTATCATAATCAGCCAGCTTTTGGTTTCGCATATTTCTAAATGTTTCACCTTCCACCCACGCTTCAGATATAAACTGTTCCCAAGTATGTCCAGTCCACGCTGCCATTTCTCGCTGGTCTAACTCTCCTGTGTGCACTCGGTTAAAGTCCCAGCCCTTTATTTCACTATTTACTACTCGTACATTATCTCGGTCTTGTGGGTCTATCATATCTTCGCCTTTTTGCACTACGGGAGTAGTGCCGTTTAATTTATTCGGTCGTAACCAACCAATCACTCCATCATAACTATGTCTAACTAGCTTACTTACTGAGCCTGTGGGGTAGTTCTGATCAAAGCTTACAAAGTAATTTGTATTACCATCACCACTAGCTATACCTGTGTGACCGTAGCCCCCGCCGTATCGGTTATTCCAGACCACAATATCGCCAGTCTGTGGTACTGCGTTCGGTGAGTTTAGTATAACAGTATAATTACCTTGTGGTTGGTGAATAATGCCTGAAGCATACAGCCCACCAAACGGTCTATAACCAAGAGCCACACTCCATTTGTTTACAAGGTCAAAACATTGAGCACCATATGCACCATCAAAGTCCACGAACTTATTATTATTTTGATTTAAGAATTGTTGCCACATTATGCCCTCTTGGTTTTAACTAGCAATTCTTTCTCTGCTGTTTTGACTAATAACCCACTCCCATGCTTTTCGGCTGATAATATAACTGCTGACTTTTTAAGGGTAGTAAGTATGTTTCTGTTAGTTTTTTTAATATTCTTTAATGACTTAGCAGTTTCTGCTAGTGGAATAGACCGAACCAAGTTTAGTTCAGCTTGTACCGCAGCAATATCCTTGCCATGTTGTACGCCCAGCTCTGTGCAAGCCTTGTTATCATCTTCTAACTGTTTAATGCGTTCCTTGTAAGCTCTGATAACATTCCATAAAGTACCCGAAACCACCAGTGACCCTACGCCGACAATTAGTACCGCCCAGCTGCTTATTTGCGATATGTCCATTACTCTCTACCTTGTAGTGTTTGGCGTTTCATTGTTATACCCTGTATTCAGTAATAGATATTGAGCTTGCAGCAACTCCGCCAAACCTACGGGCTGTACTAGCCCCATTAAAAGTATATGTGCCAGCCGAAGCTATCCCTATCCTGACATTGAATGTAGTTGAAGCTACTGTGCCAGCTATCATACTATGCTGTATTCGAGATAAGAATAGACCACCAGAAGTTTGTTGCCATTGTGATGTAGCAGCTAAAGCATTAGCTGTTGAATCTTGAAATAAGGCAGTTGTAGTCGAATCAGAAACAGTATTTGCACCAAAAGCATTGATATCAATTCTCAGAATATTGCTGGCTGATTTTGGTGTAATTGCCCTAGTCAAGAATTGAGTACCCTCAGTATTTTGAGGAATGGTATCATCGTTTGGTATTATTGTTGTTCCTGTAGATACCGTACCAACTTGTGAATATACATATTGTTGAACAGCATTAGTACCCTCGCCTGTATAGGCATAGAAATGTGCGTCATTAGTACCAAGAGTGTTCCATTTTGCAGCTGTTGGTTGCTCACCAAAGACTACCGAGAATGCTGTATACGCCATTAGATTACCTCCATTTTGAATTGCTTATTATCATCTATCAATAACGATTTTTCTATATCTTTCATCTGCTTTGAGTTTCCCTGTGTTACTAATTCATTTAGAAATGAAGCTTCAGTCTTGCCAACCCTGTTATCATTACCGCAAATACATTCCCAGCCCCATTGATTATCTTTACGCCACCGACCGGCTAAAAAGTTTGTGCCAGTACCTTTGTCATAGTTTACAATCAGGTTATTACCCTCATCTATAAGTAGATTGTCGCTTTGCTCACATTTTAGACAAATAACTTTGTATTTCTTCAAATCATTCATAATTATATCTTTACTCATTTTTAGGCACTTCGTCAAGAACTCTAAATCTGGCTCTTAGTGTATATGGTGTAATAGAACTCTTGGGTTTGATCTGCTGAATAAAGACTTCCACTTGCTGCGTCAGCAGTATAATAAATATCTATATTTATACCTATGTATCCAGGCGAACCAGCCCAGTATTTGTACCACCACCGAGCATTAGCTTTTTGAGTACCAAAATTATAATTTAACTTAATAGTTTCTGCGTCCCCCTGTATAAAAGCCCCATAGTCTACAACCTTTTGGTACACATCAAAATGACTAAATAAAATATTGCTCTCAGTTACAGAGCCAGGTATTGCATTAACTTCTGTGCTTTTAATAGCACTTGTTCCAATAAACTCAGATGGCGATATAGTTATTAACCCCTGTTTGTAGACATATAACTGCTCTGCACCTTGCCCTACTTGTTCTTTTGTTTTGTCTGATGATTCTTCTATTGTTGCCATTTTATTCCTTATGGTGCTATTAAGTCACTTCCGCCAATCGTACTAATACCAATTCTAAAGTAGCTTGTGACGGTACGCTGTAGTAGTTTCAATCTTTGCACAAACCCAACGCTTGGGTCAATGTTGGTCTTTATACCAAACACTCGCCAATCTTTACCTTGCCAGCTAACCAGATCGCCCATTTGCAAATCAGGCAAGGCTCGTATGGTGACCTCGGTTAAGTTTTCTGGTTGTGAGTAATCTCTTAATACCATCTGTGCAAAGCTATCTGCCCAACTGTTATTGCCGATATAATCATTATCTATAATATATGGTCGTTCTTCATAGGCGGTTACTGATAAATCTCTCTGAGCTCGTAAATAAATATCGCTAACAACTTTAGCCGGTCTACCATTTAGAAACATACTTGTTATGAAAGCGGTGTTGGTGGTATTGTTTTGCAACACAATCTTTGCCGCCCTAGCAAACTTACTAAAAGACTTTAAACTAACTGAGCTAGTGACATCAGTTCCTGTACCATCTGATAATGTGTTGGCCACATATACAGGGTCATCAATTGAAAGCATTGGGTCATCAAAGCTCACAAATATCTCGGTGTCACTATTTGCAGCCAGCTCTTTCGTACCAGACAGTGAAAACACCAATTGATTAGCTTGTTTGGCTCTTGGCTTGGCCTTAACTTCAACCACATTTATTAAGTGATCCGTATTAGGTGTTATCGAGTCGATCACAAGTGAGGTAGTAAGTACACGCTGCACTTGAGTATATGGTGCTGAATCCCAATGCTGTCTATTTTCAAAGCGTAATACGCCACTCTCATCTTGATAGAAGTGAGCATTCTCGGCCTGTACTAGCTTATTTATAACATCGCCCAGCTTATCGCCTGGCTTTAACTCTGCAAAAGGCACAATGTTAATGCCATAGTCTAAATTATATTGACTGGTTGCAAAGCCAAGACCTGAAAGCAGACTATCAAGCACCTCATCTGTTCGCAAACCTGTAAACATAGTTTCTCTGTCAGCATACGAATTATAAATAAAATCAACAAAATCATTAGCCTGAAACTTGGCCACCTTACTCCGGCTATCTATCTCTGGCGTTTTACTTGTGACGCCAACGAACTGCGGTATCTCGTTGTCTATACCACTATAGTTGAACCCAGCGTTTAAGATCACAGGTCGTCTTGGTTTATTAACTGAGGTAAACAATGCACTATTACCGCCTGAGTATCTAGGTGTATATCTTCCGCCTGTATTATCGAGGCTAAAGTTTGCTATCTTCTTCACAAGACCACCGATTGGCTGGTTTAGCTCTTGCTCATAGCTTACATTTAACAGGTTAGTACTTTCGTCTGTGTACTGGTATTTATTCCATGCCGAGTTAGCACCCGCCGCACCAGGTATTAGGTCGTTGCCGCCAATTGTTGAAACCCCAATTGTAAAGAACTTGATCGTTGATAAAAAGCTTTTATTCCATGCCAAACTAGCAGACGCTACTACGCTTCTGGTTGTATCCCTCTCTTCAGCAGTAAAGCCTGTTGGTACAGTTTGCATTACGCCTCACTTAATATCAGCGTAAAGCTAGAAATATAATCTTCCCCACCAACACTAAAGCCACGATTGTCTAAGTTAATATGCACATTAGTTGTAGATACCAGATAGTTTGCTTCGGTCGATATAAAAGCTTGGGTTGAGTTGTTGGTCAAGTAAAGCTGGTATTGAGTATTGATAGTATCGTAATCAGCCTTTTTAATATTCTGATAGCTTAACTTCCAAACCCTTTTATTCGATCCAAAGTAATCACGCCCGACCGCACCCTGCAATGTTCTCTGCTGTGCGTACTGGGTATTGTTACTTACTTCTAAAGATTGAGGTGCTTTTATTGCGTTGCCGCCTAGATTGTATGCCATTAGTTACTCCCTATCATTTGATTGACTGTCTGCCCCTGCATACTGGCAATGTCTTTTAGGTCTTCAAACATCATACGGGCTGCCTCTCGGCGTTCTATTGCCGATCCAGTCATAAGACCTACATTTATATTTATTGTGGTGTTAGAGGTCGTCTGTGCAGTCGAGCCTTGCCCATTAGGTATAATAGTCCCACTGCCACTCGGTACAAATAGCTCAGGCCCTTTCTCACCAACAATGTACGGTGAATTAGCCGACACTGGGCCACCGCTTGCTCTGCCTAGTATTCCAATTCCTATCCTTGCGGCCATACCCACACCAAACCCTCCGAGATCATTTCGTATATTGCCTATAATTGCTGATATTACATTATATGCTGCCACAAATGGCCCAGTAATTGAATGATATATTCCAACCCCTATTGCACCCAAGACCCAAACCAATCCTCTAAATGCGTTAGCCACACCATCAACTGCATTTTTGTTAGCAGAATACCATAGAGCAGCATATATCATAATCTGTGTCATCACATTACCAATAGCCCTGCCTAGTTCGTTTGCCTTATTGAGCAGCCAGCCAAATGCGTCTGCAACCAATGTAACGAACTTAACAACTATAGTAAGTACAGCTACAGTCAATGTAAGTGCAGATACAAGTACATATATACCGACAACTAATGCACCTAATATATAAGGTGCTAATGGCTCAAGTGCTGTCCATAAATCTTTCAATGCCGGCCACAAATTATCTCTGATAACTGTCCATAAGGTTTGAAGTGCCGGCCCTAAGACTACCCAAGCCTCTTTGAGGGCTGCAAGTATTGCCGGTGCTCTGTCTTGTAGATAGCCGAACACTGGTGCTAACACATTATCATATGCCCATTTCACCGCACTAAAAGCAATTCCAATACCCTGTGCTAGGCCGTTAAACCCATCGGCTATCTGTTGTTGATGATTATCAACATAGTCTGCTATCGCCTTAACAAAAGGCTGAATAACATCTACTATGCCCTTACCGATAACTTCCATTAAGTCGCCAAAGGTATTCTTTAATATCTCTAGCTGACCTCCAAAAGTTTTGCCTGCAGCTTCTGCACTACCACCAAACTCCTTTTGGAGTTCTTGAAGTATTACTTTTTGAGCACCCATTGTGTCGCCACTCTCAACCAAGCTTTTAATCAAGTCTTTCTGTGTGTCGGTTAATTTCACTCCTACCCTCTGCAGTGCTGTTGCACCAGCAATAGGGTCTTGCATTGCCTTACCTACCTGTATAGATGTTTGTTTAAGGTCTTGCCCCATTGCAGTAGACATATCCAATACTGCCCTTGTTACATCAGGGAATACATCTTTGCCAATATTCGTGAAAGTTAAGAGCATATTTTGGGCTGATAATATACTCTCATCAGAATATTTAGTTGTCTTTTGTAGTGCAGAAGCTAATGCGTTTGCTTGATCCGCAGTAACGCCAGCCACACCACCAGTTGATTTTAGCACTGCATTAAGTTGTGCGGCAGCGTCTTCGCTTTCCATAAACGCACCAACCGAGGCAACGCCAAAAGCAGCAACTGCAGCACCAGCAACAGCAACTCCTACAGCAACACCCTTAGCTACAGTTCCAACACCATGACCAAACTTTGATATTGTTTCTGAAGCCCTATCTTCGGCTGTAATTACTGCTTTTATTTGTGCGGTAGCCATTACTTGTTTTTCTCCATTTCCATTTTTTGCTTCTCTTTAATGTACCCATAAATCAGTAGGTTCGTAAAGAAGTCATCAATTGGCTCTTGCTCTAGTTGAGCTGCAGACAAATGAAATAGTTTGCGGTAGTGAAACTTTAGTAATTCCAGCGGTGGGTTGCCATTGTGAAAGATTGAGTCAGCCAACCGCTTGGTTAGTTTGGGCTTTGAGCTTGTCCTGTAAGGGTTTTAAAACAGGTGACTATTGTAGTTATATCAAAGTCATCAAGTTCATCTGCTCTAACATCGAATAATTTACCATCGTCGTCTTTGAAATTACCACCGACGAATAGTTTTTTTAGGGTGCTAGTAAGAAACTCAACAGCACTACTCTCATCACTTTCAGTCTTAGATAGTTTTACATACTGCTCATAATCTTTCATTGGTATTGTCTTGAACTCAAGATAACAATCACTATATTCATCACCGATAAAATCGAGTGATATTCGCTTTTTTATTACTATTCGACTCATTGCTTTTTTACTCCTTTAGTTGTTAGTACGCTGTACCTGCATAGGTATTGTTTAGCACACAAGCATTTATGATGGCTAATGCGTTTGCACTATCATAGTTACCCTTAAACTGAATCGTTTGGCCAACAATATCATCTAGGCCTCTGTCTTGTTCCCACTCTGTAAAATCTACTCGTGGCAGTTGAAACTGTAGACTTGATGTGGCTGATCGACTGAAAGTAATGTCAATCGCATTATATGTACCTGCAAGCATTAGCTGTCGGTAAGTATCGTCTGTCTTGTTTAGCGTCAGCTCACCCTCAACCGAGTACTGGTGATTGAGTATTGCCTCTGGCTCAACCGTACCGACCGTATTATCAAAACTGGCGTTGGTCTTTATCATAAGCGACAGTTTCTTGAGAGATACTGGACTTGATCCAGCCAATCCAGCAACAGCGGAGGCTCGCTTGAATGTAAGGTGTTGATGTAAGAACTTATTACCTACAGAAGTAAAATCAGGTGTGAGTGTACTCCAATCACGAGATACACGACTCTTAAAACTTACCTTAGCCTTAGCTATGCCATCTGGCTCTACCGTAATCTCTAGGCTATCAATCATAGCAAATGGGAATATCTTAGTTTGGTCAGGGTCTTGGTATGCAATTGATAAAGTTTTGTGAGTGTTTGTATTTGCTAATGCGTATGTATGCACATAACCACCAGTGATGACCGGTGAAGCACCGAGCAACGAGGTTAAAAAAAGCCCAACCTGTTTGTCGTTCAGGTCAAACTCTATATCACCCTCACCATATTTACTGACTACAAAATTACTATCACTATCTTCGATTCTACCCAAGCCCTCTTCTTCTCGTGCGGTAGTAACCTTATCATCAAAACTTATTGAATTAACCGGACACCATAAAGTTGGTGTCACAATTGTACCTGATGTTGCTTCTTTTGCTATGCCGACTGTTCCCAGTCTTCCTACGAACTTACTCATTATTATTCTCCTATGTTTTTATTATTGTGTATATATATCTTATTCGTCAAGAACTCTTATGTCGTGACATTGTAATCTGTGTGTATCATTAGCGATATTTGTATAGCCTTAGCCTTGCCTGATTGCATATCTATCTCGCCCCATCTAGCGTCAGCAGCCTCTACAAACAGTGCAGTTGTATCACCGGTGGTATATATACCATTAAGTTGAGATATAAAGCTGGTATCGTCAAACAGGTTTACTATTTGGTCGGTGACAGTTGCTAGAGTGTTCTCTGCATACTCCTCTCGTTGCACACTACCGTCTTTGATAAAGTTTTCGCCCAATATGAGTATGGCGGTTACATCATAGGCATAAATGCGTCTATTCTCGCTTGTAGTCACAAAAGTACCTTGCAGGTCTGCGGTTTTAACCCAAACACAAGGCCAACCGCTTGGGTTTAATTCCGAGTAGCCATATACTGCCTGAGTGCTACTCAAACCGTTGATCTTATTTACTAATAACTTCTTAATATCTGTACTAACTGACATTATACCGACCTCCCAATTTCATCAAAAACATTTTGCACCGCCCGAACGAATCCATCTTGTATATCATTCATACTATCATCAGCACCCTCTTTTAGAAAAGGTCTGGCTTGTATAAAGCGAGTACCATCGTGAACAAATATCGCATAATTTGCAGTTGGCTGTATCGTTGCAGTCTTGCCAATACCACCGCCACTAACATTCAATGTATGTGAGGCTCGTAGTCTACCAGTAAGCACTGGCGTGCGTTGCATACTCTCACGCTGTACCAATGCACCCATTCGCCACATAGCAGTATTCAACTCCTTATCCATTAAGCGGGGTGCTTTGTTAAAAGCTCGGCGAATCTCACTAGCGTTGGCGATTTTAATATTGACTTGCATATCTAATCTTGGCTCACTAAAGTTAATTCTTTACAGTCTACAATCCCGAAGCCCTCCCAACGAGATACACCCTTGACCTGAAATCGCTTAGCGGTTAGGTCACTACTATCGACGATATGTATTTCATCGCCCTCTTTAATACTCACATCAACCTCAACATATCCGATATATGTTTTGCCTATCGCTGTATTCTCAAACTGGGTTCTTTCTAAAGAAGCTGGGGTTATATCGGCGGCCAAGACCGTACCTGTCGCACTGATAGTGTATCTATCATTGCTGCCAATCCTACGATTACGATACACCTGTATCTCGTGGTTTTTGAAAAATAGCTTTGACATTTTACTTGTCCGCTAAAATTGGTACATCTGTATAGCGTTGTAGCATATCATCTATACCAAGTTGAGTAATAAGCGACTGACCCTGCGGTGTGTCATAATATTCAATTTTTTTAGGGCCTTGTGATTTTGACTTGACCGCACTGCCTGTGCTGGCGTTGTCTACTAATGCACTAGCAAGCATTACACAAGCTTCTGCCAAGTCACTTGGTATTGTAACAAAGCCAGCGGTATATGTAGCCTTGTAATAGTTCCAGGTGTAATAGAAGTAAGATAGCCCGTCTAATACCCCAGCCGTCATATCAACAAAGTAATCTTGTGTATTCACACTTGAAAACGAACTAATATTTTGCGTGCCATCTCGTACCTGTAGGCTTGTAAAAGATATAATTGGTCGGTTTTTTAGTATAAGTTGGTTGGTACTTGTACCGTCATATTCCTCAGCATAGCCTGTACTTGCAAAGTGTTGGCTATTATTTTTACCACAAAAGCTCTCAATCATATCTGTCGCTTGATTGATTTTTCGTATTATAAGATTATCTTGGCTAGTGCCAGTGATCCCTAGACTCTCTTTTACATCTGATACTGATGTCAATGCCCAGCTATTTAGTGTTGCCATCTGTTTCTACCATATCTTTTGTTAATATTGCTATACCTTGCTTTATCAAATCGAGTGCAAAGCTCTTTTCTAGGGTAACTATCTCATCTCTTTTATAATGCGGTGTTGTTTTTATAATTCTTACTCTCATAATACCCCCACCCAAGACTCGCCGAAGCGAGCCAAGAGTTGAAGTACTAAGTTTAGTTAGTACCCAATGAAGTAACGCTTCTTATACCATTTGTGAATGCTAATTCTGCGTCTACACGCTTTTCAACACGAACAAAAGTTAAGTTTCTTTCAAACGCACTTTGACTTGCTACAGTAGCTTCAGTTGAAGTATCTACTTGTATACCCTCTCGGTCAACAATTTTGTAGTAACTGAAGTCCCCAAAGTAAGCAGTACCAGCAGTTACCCAGTTACTTTCGTAAACTGGTCGGCCTAGAATAGTTGGCATTGGAGTTCCGGTAACACTTCCTAGAAGATAGTTGTTTTGGCTATCTTTAAGTCTGCGTACCTTGTCCATTGACTCACTACTCATTACCCATACAGCTTTGTTTCGGTAACCTTGCGGTAGTCTAAAGTAAGTTGAAATCAAAGCGTCAGCCCTCGTAGTATCGGTAATACCACCAGACAAAGTGCCTAGTGTGTAAGTACTCATACCAGTTGGTTGACCTGTTCCTGAACCTTGCCAGAAAGCTCGTTCTTCTCTCTCACTTATTGCTTGTGCAGCTAATTCGCTAACTTTATTAACGATATTCCCATTCACGCCCAGAGTAGCGTCAGCTACTAACTCGTTTGAAAGTGGAATGATAGTTGCCAAAGAATAAGGAGTGAAGACATTCTCGCCAAAATCTACAGTTGATGTAGATTTGACTGCACCCTCTGCTCTAAAGTTTGCTTGAGGTCGGCCTGCCAAGTTTGGCAAGTGAAGAGTATCACTCTTAGTAGACATAACATCAGCAATATTACGCATAATGCTTTGATCTCTAATATCTTCAACTAGCATATTTGCATAGTCATCAGGTACTAAGAAACCACCACGAGAACCAGTACCCTCTACGAGTACTTGAAGTTTTTCGTGATCACCAGTTAGCCAGGCTTGTACGAAGTTTACAGTCTTTTGAGATACTTCAGTTACTGATTTACCCATAGCTTTACGCTGTGGTAATTCAACTTTCATATCTTCAAGTTCTGCAACAGATATCTTGCCTAGTTTGCTATCTACAATGTACTTCTGTGACACTACTTTAATTTTTGCGTCTTCAGGTACTTCTACTCCGCCCTTAAGTTTTGCAGTAAGTTCATCAATTGACTTTGAAAGTCGTGACTCTGCTTGCTCTACAGCCTTATCAGCTATAGATTTTGCAGCGTCTTCGATGGCTTGCTCGTCAGAAACTTCTTCTTTTGCGTCGACATTTAAGTCTTTAGCTTCGGTAAGAAGTTCGTCTAGCTCTTTCTGCTCTGCTTCGGTTCGATCTTGTTTTGCTTGTAAATCTTTAATTTTTCCCATTGGATTTTAATTCACCTTTTAATGAACTAATGATATTATCACTAGCCATTTTGATTGTTTTTGCAGACCGTATCGTACTCGCCGATTGAGTTTTGTTTGACAAAATTAAGTCTACAGCTCTCGCTGAAGCTTTTGCCATACTCAATCGTTCCGTAGTAACACGATCGCTTCGACCATTTTGCGGATTTAGGTGTTTAAGCCCATTCACCGCAGACTCTACCTGACCTTTTATAATTGCCACCTCTTGTTCTAGGTGTGACACCTTTTCTACCATTGCAGCAGGTATGCCAGCTTTAGTAATCGTATCATCAGTAAAACCAGCGTCTTTAAGGCTCTTATAGCCCAACATCATTGCCTGTGGGTTAGCAGGTACATTCACGACACTTATTTCAAGCAATTTTTGTTTGGTAAAACGGTTACCCTCGCCATCAATAGGCTGAAAACCAACTGACAATGTTTTGAGTATGCCATCATTCACTAATTGCTTAACTGCTCTACCCAGCTCGGTAACTTCTTGAAAAGCAATCTTAGTCATTAGCTTGGCTTGCTTGCCAGTACCCTCAACCCAAGTCTTGGTGGCTTTGCCAATTGGTAGTTGTGAGTGATCGTGTCCCCATAGTATTACCGGATTAGCCTTGAAGTCTTTAATGTCCCAACCCTCGACCTCTACTATCTCGCCTTGTCTATCTTCAACGGCAGTTGAAGCTATGGCTGTGATCTCGCCATTGTCCTGTTTTTCAATAATTGCTTTTGTGAAAAGTGTGTTCATATTTTTTCCTTATACTTATATGTAAAATGATATTGGTTATTTCGTCAAGAACTCAGCGTATCTCTTTTATCTCTTGACACATTATTATACTGCTGACTTAACTGGTTGAGCTGTAAGGGTTTCTTGAACTATGTCGTTATCTGCCACCGCCTCGCCTGTTAGCTTGAGAGTGATTGCAGTAGATAGTGTTTCGGCTGCGGTTGCAAAGTCCGCAAATAAAACCGTTGAACCAGCCATAAGGGTTGCATTACACTTTTGGGTGGCTGCACCTGTCCGAATAACCTCGCCTGTTACAACCCAATCATAAGCAGTTGAGACAGCAATTCCTGCTGCACCTGTATCTAATATAGTCGTTGCCCCGTATTTCACTCTAATTCGTTTGGCGTTGGCGTTATTAGCTATAGTACCTGAAGCTCTAAATTGAAAGCCCTCGCCATCAAAAGTCATAAGATTAGCGGTTACCGTTCCCGATACTGGTACTGGGGTTGCCCGAAGCTCTGTGTCTGTTAAACCGCCGGACGATCCACCACCTGCACCGCCGCCACGACTAGCCCAATCACTATCATCAAATACTAATCTATTACCCTGTCGTATAACTCGTCTAAATGGCAAGAAGTTGTCAGCGTCTTGCTTCGGTTTATTGCTTGCCTCAAGGTTAATCATGCCCTGCACAACTTTCATCACCGACACATTGAGATTTTTTATACTTTTTTTACTGGCCAGCCATTTTGGTATCTCGGTCTTTTCTATTACTGGTTGGGCAATATCACCAAGATTGCTGACTACAACTTCTTTAATTCGTTCAATATCTTTAAGATTAGATATAGTAATGCCCTTATTAACTACATTCAGAAGCGTTTTAATGTTGGTATCAAGCATTTTCATCTCTTTTGGGTATATTGGCTTACTTTCGGCTACAATGTCGCCAAATCGGCTTATATAGCCCTTAAGAGCTTTCATCTCTTTGACTAATTCAACATGTTCTTTTCTAGCATTAACCCTAGCTTGTTTGTCAGCTTTTAGTTTTGATAATTTGGCTTGAGTTGTTTTGGCTTTGTATTCATTCATTGCCTAGCCCTGCAAGCTTCTCAAGTTCTTTGATATACACATCTTGTTCTGACTTGGCTTGCTTAATCTTTCTATACGCCTTTGTACGCTTATCAATCTTATTCTCAAGCTCTTTAATGCGACCATAACTACTGGTATCAAAAGCCTTGAGTGATTTTAATACCGGTATTACGGTACAGCGACAGTTTGGGTGTGCAGGTGGTTCTTCAAGATCGGAATAATCTATAGTATATGTTTTTTGCTCGCCCTTATCATTCTGATATTCGATCACATCGCCAAGACTTGCAAAGTTCTCGGTTAAATCTCTTGTGCCATACTCTGCCTCAATTGCTAGGCATACCTCACAAGGGTCGCCTGAGAGTAGCCATTGTTTACTCTCTACGACACCACTCTCTATCCATTGCTCGGTCATAAAGTGATTGCTCTCTCGTAGTATTTCAGTTCTGGTAGTTCGTTCGGCCTGTATTCTTGTAAAGGTATTTTTGAAGT
>Ga0163149_10004052_pt1 | contig 16282 bp, 16 predicted proteins | sample OliLakLV19MP5G1_FD_148604 | JGI IMG/M metagenome (GOLD analysis project Ga0163149, IMG submission 148604) | Freshwater microbial mat bacterial communities from Lake Vanda, McMurdo Dry Valleys, Antarctica - Oligotrophic Lake LV.19.MP5.G1 | ecosystem: Environmental > Aquatic > Freshwater > Lake >...
GTGTTTTACTTGATTTCATTCTGCAAATAGAAATAAAATAATTCCATAATTTAAATGCTTAGATACGATTTTATTAGATTGTTTTTAACATTCTATTTTTAGAACTCCCCTACACTTTGGGGAAATCCACCAAGTGAAGTATTAGGTTTGCTTTTCCCGGAAAAAACAAATCCATTGGATAGCAATTTCACATATGCAGTAGAAATATCGTATTCGGAAGAAGGATATATAGAGGATGATGAAGCGAAAGATCTTGATTACGACGATATGCTAACAGACATGCAAAAGGAAGCAGAAGACGCAACACCCGAAAGGATAAAGCAGGGATATTCTCCTGTAAAATTAATTGGCTGGGCTTCTCCCCCGTTTTATGATGAACAAGCAAAAAAACTTCACTGGGCTAAAGAAATTCAATTTGGAGACGAAGTACTGCACACACTTAATTACAACATAAGGGTATTGGGCAGAAAAGGATATTTAAACCTGAACGTTATTGGTACGATGGACGTTTTACCATTGGTAAAAAGCGACGTAGCTAAAATACTATCCGGTGTTGAGTTTAATGAAGGGAATAAATATGCTGATTTTAATCCGTCAATTGACAAGATAGCCGCTATTGGTATTGGTGGACTTATAGCAGGAAAAGTGCTTGCTAAGGTTGGGCTCTTCGCAGTATTTTTAAAATTCTGGAAGATCATTGCTATAGGAGCAGTTGCCGTTTTTGCAGGTGTAAGAAAGTTTTTCTTTGGAAAAAAAGAAGACCCAACTCCTCAATAGTTAATAATTTTATAAATGGAACAACGTCTGACTTTTATTACTCTCGAAGTTGACTCTGTTTATAAATCCTTGAAAGCAAAAGGAGCAAAAAATCTTCAGCCTGTTTCACGCATTCAATGGAGAAAAGTTTTACTACTTTTCTCCATTGTTGTTTTCTCTATTGGTAAAACATACAGCCAGGTAGAAATCAAGGGAATTGTCATTGATAGTATTTCAAAAAAAACAATTCCCTTTGCGAATATAATTATCAAAGGAAGCCTTATAGGAACATCCACAGATGACAAAGGAAAATTCAATATCAAAGTTCAATCTTTACCTATTACACTTATTTTCACTAGCCTTTCTTATAATACCAGGGAAGTTAAAGTACTGGAGCCCGATGTTAAAATCTCCTTAATGCCAAAAACATACCAACTGGAGGAAATAGAGATCAAGAATGAGGTTGTAAAAAATATTCAAAAGGACAAATCCGTAATGACCATCGACTATGAATTTTACGATGATTTTATTCTCTCTATCGGGTTTAAGAACAAAAGTAATAATCCTTACCTCTTTCTAACAGACGATGATGGTGAAATAATTTCTCAACGCCCGCTTAAAATAAAACCTGAATCCTTATATAAAGATTGTCTTGGCAATATTCATATTATGTCGGCTGATAGTGTTTACCAGGTTTATTATGACTATCAATCTATACGCCTCATCTATCCAACCGATAAAAGATCATTTGCATTCAATATGTTTCCTTGTAAAACTTATGATGGTAGTAAATTATATTTTCAATATCCAACTTTTAAAGGATTAAGGGTGAAATATTTGGTCGCGGGAAAAGGTGAAGTAAAGAAATTATATACCATTGAAGATTCTGCAAAAATATCTTACATCAACTCAAAATTTGATCTTAAGTATTATGTAAAAAAGAGAAGGGAAGGAAGCAATGGTTATCTTATGCCAGTTAGCCAAATCATAGCCAACCTTGACTTTTTTAGAGAACAAGAACCATTAGATTTTTTGGATGGAAATATGATCAGTCCTATTAATGCACCTATTATTAAACTAAACAACACAATAAATATATTTGACTGTATCCATTCAACTTGCATATCATTCGACACATTAAATCTTGAAATGAAAAACAAAACTCCTTTTACTTTTCATCAGCAAAAAAACTGGGGAGGAGAGGTAATTATTGATGAGGCAAAACAAGAATTATACACATTTATTACTAAAAACAGCATTACTTATTTATTAAAACTTGACCCAATAACTTATGAAATAAAAAAAGAAATTAAGGTCCCGGAAAAACCTTTTATAAGTGAGATAAAAATACGTGGCGGCAATGCATACTTTTTATACAGGAATGCTATCAACGATGAGTATCGATATATTTTCAAAATGAGAATATAATAAAGGAACCACGAATATGTTTTATCACCATAGGTGTGAACAATGTTGAAAAAATGAATAAAAAAGGGGATGTCCTAAGCCATCAATGAGCAATTTGTAGAAAAACCATAGAGGTTAAATGACCGTATATATTATATGAACCTGCTATTTACACTCTTACTTTTGTTATTTAATTCTTATTTTGAAAATCCGGCAGAAACAAAATTGGAAAAACAGACAGCACAAAAAACATTTAAGTATTTAGCCTTAGGAGATTCCTATACAAAAGGAGAATCCGTTCCGTTGAATAAAAGCTTTCCTCATCAATTACTGGATGAACTTAAAAAAGGTTCAACAATAAAAGAAGGAGAAGTAAAGATCATTGCGCAAACCGGCTGGACAACAACCAATTTAAAAAATGCAATAGAAAGCGAGAATGATAAGAGCAGCTATGACCTCGTAACACTACTTATAGGAGTTAACAACCAATACCAGAACAAAGCAATTACACTTTACGAAAAAGAATTTGCTGAATTACTTGAAACAGCAATAAAAATGGCTGGAGGAGATAAAAATAAAGTTGTTGTAGTCTCCATTCCCGATTATGGTTACACACCTTTTGGAAGTGATAACCAGGCAAACATTTCAAAAGGTATTGATGCCTATAACAACACTTGCAAACAGATCACAATAAAAAAAGCAATCACATTCGTTGACATTACCACGATAAGCAGGAAAGCCAAATCCCGGCCTGAATTAGTTGCTGCAGATGGGCTCCACCCCTCGTCCATTATGTATAAAGAATGGGTAGATCTGATGCTGCCTGATATTAAGAAGAAGATTGAGAAGTAATTGAGTGTCCGACACCCTTCGAGAGCCTCAGGGCTTAGCGAACAAAATCCGTACCCTGAGGTTCTCGAAGGGTAGGAAACGAACAAATAGTGTATTTTGTCGTATACATATTAACTCATAATTCTTTTCTTATACCAACTTGCTGACAAGACTGACAGATTCGTGCGTTGATCTTGTTAGTTTTTGGTCCCGAGTGCTCGCATATGCGTCAGGTTAAAGGGCAAACTTTTGGGTACAACTTCTTGTGATTTCTTATTGCAATGATGCCAGAGGCATCATACAGTTATAAAACAGCTAGTACTAAATCTGCGACTCCTGCCGGAGTCGAACTTTATCGATTAAGCTTTTTATAAAGGTGTGAATCCTCCGGATTCGTTTAAAAACCCAAACATTTCTTTTTGTGATGACCATCGGAGATATCGCCCATATATAAAAAGGTGTAGATTGATAGAAAAGGAAATTAACTCCATTTCTGACTGCCATGCGAGTGCTCCGGATGCCGCGTATTTGGGCATTCTTGTGAGCGGTTAGGTATTAGGTTATATTTGTATCAATGAAACAGATCAAACAAATATTATTCATACTTCCTGTAATATATCTCCTATTACTAATCCCTGACAGCGCTGATACTAATATCAACAAAAGCAATAGTATCCCTTATTCATTGAACAAAGAACGTTCATGGGAAAAGCTGGAAGAAAAATTCAAGAAAGCTAAAGAAACTGAACCACAAATACTTGATTCCAAAGTAACACTTGAAAAAAAAATACTGGAAATAGAATTTAACCTGTTGAAAAGCAAAAATTTTGATGTAACCGATACACTTCTTCAAAATATACTAAATAATTTTTTCTCCGCATCATCCCTTATAGCCGCCGAACAAAAAAACACCTATTGGTTGTTGGATTATTACAATCGTATCCGCAGCCTGATAAAAAAACGATCAGCTCAGTGGAACCTTAACAATAACACAACCAGGCAAACTATATACAAATTTTTATATGGCATGCGTGCCGCAACAGAAGAGGTATTGTTGCAGCGTGACTCGATGAATTTTAATCCTTTGATGTATGTTACAGATGAATCCTCCGCAACACCTTTTACAGAAATATTAGGGATAAAAGTGCATAGCGGGGATATGTTTGTTTCACGCGGCGGCGCTGAAGTATCCGCCCTTATTTCGAGAGGCAATGATTACCCCGGAAATTTTTCACATGTTGCATTACTTTACATTGACAGTTTAAATACTCCACATTTTATTGAGGCACATATTGAAAAAGGTGTTGCGATTGCGAATGCAGAACAATATTTAAAAGATAAAAAATTGCGTTTTATGGTATTAAGGCCAAAAGCAGATCTGCCACAGGTAATAGAAAACCCTATGATTCCCCATGAGGCCGCGGCTTATCTCTATAGCAAGGCTTTATCTGGGCATATTCCATATGATTTTAAAATGAACTTCCATGACTCAAGCGCTATGTTTTGTTCTGAAGTGGCATCGTGCGCCTATAAACAAAAAAACATTCAGTTGTGGAAATGGCAATCAACCATATCGTCTGTGGGAGTTGTAAATTGGTTAAACGCTTTTGGTGTTGAAAATTTTTCTACTCAAATGCCATCGGATCTTGAGTATGACCCACAATTATCTGTAGTTGCCGAATGGCGTGATCCGCAAACATTATTCAAAGATCATATTGACAATGCCGTTATTGATGTGATGCTGGAGCATGCAAACAGCGGAGAAAAAATTGATTATAATATATGGGCTTTGCCTCCTGCACGGCTTGCTAAAGCATACAGTATGTTATTAAATTGGTTTGGCAAAGAAGGAATAGTCCCTGAAGGTATGAGCGCCACCCAGGCATTAAAAAACAGCACATTGGTAAAAACACATAAGGCATTAAAAGAAAAAACAGAAGTGTTGGTGAAAAAATTTACAGAAGAAAAAGGATACATCCCACCCTATTGGGAATTGGTGAGGCTGGCAGAGGAAGCGAAAGGCAATTAGCAGATCTTGGCTTTCGATTTATTTTAATGATACTTCATATTTTCTTCCATTATAATTACTGAATATGACTCTTTAGTAAATTTCTCATCCTCTTTGTTACCACAGTCAAAAAGTTTATGACAATTAGGACATAGAATCAAAATATTATCCAGGCTATCCTTTCCACCTTCAGCTTTTGCCTTAATGTGGCAAGCCTCTATATAATATTCAAGATTTGCCTTAAGAATCATTGTTGAACAGAATTGGCATTTATAGTTCCTATATTTCTTAATCTGCACCATTAAATAGTTATACCTCTTATAGGTGCTCCTATTTATTATAATTTTCTCTGTACTATCTTTTTCACAATCTATTATCCTCTGGTACAAATCATTTTTATTTAATTCGTCTGAATAAACTTCAACACTATGTTCAATCTCATCTTGTTCCATTTTATTCTCAAAAGATTCGATTTGCAGATAATTCGATATTAATCCTTGTCCTTGATATACAGCTATAAGAAAATGATTCAATGAGTCCGTCTTGAAGTAATTTTCGAGACTGGAATAGTCGTTTATCAAGTTATCCTGATATTTTTTAACCAACTCATAATTTGTCCAATTCTTTGAAGAAGATATCTTATATCCAAGCTTGTTTAATGCCATTAAGGTTTTGTTATTCATAATCGGGTATTTTTGGTAATCAATCCGATTAAGAAATATCGTTGCTATACCAATACCAAATCCCCGATAATTATTAAGTTGTATAAACCAATCTTTAAGTATGAACTTATCTTGAAATGGCTTTAATATGAACTGTTTGAAACCATCTAAATCCTTTAATACAGTATCACGAAATTGATTTTTTGCTCGGTCTCCACCCGATTGAACACTTCCTCCTTCACTTACGAAATTATAAAAGAAATCAAGAAAGTCTTTATCAGGCAAAGAAGTCAAGTAAGAAAATGTAATCGTGTCATTATAGAAATTCATATTTGAACTATGGGGGTCTTTAATCCACCAATCCTCAAATTGCTCTATAATCTTATCCAAATATGTTTTTCTGTCCATTGTTTATTAATGGCTCTTAATCACTTTCTGAAGATATTGTAACTGGCCCAAATGAACCGCTAGCTCTTCGATGAAATGTAATATTGAACTTAACTTCGTTTTAAAATAATGATGCGGTGGTAAGTTTGGTCCGGATAATTCGTTCGCATTAATAGTGGTTATAAATTCTGTGATCCTTTTGTGTACGTCGTAGTAATGATTTCGAACCTCTTCAAATGAAGGGTAATTTTCCTTTGTTGTCTTTTTAGCTCCGTCTCCAAATAGGTTATCCCATTCTTTATTTCTGAATGATGTATTATAAGGTACCTCCGCGATCAAATAATCTTCACACCAGGTAATATGACCGATAAGCCAAATTGCATGATTCATCTCGGGAGAGACCGAAATGAAGGCCGTTTGTTCGTCAAACTTTTCAATCTCCTTTTGTAAGCGTCCGTTAATCTCCTCGTATTCGATTATAAATGCGTCTATAAAGGCTTTCATGAATTTGTAATTATCAGGTAACTAATTTAAGTCAAATAATTCGTTCTGCCTCAAGCGAATTCTCGCAACAGGAGAAGTATATCCCAGCCCAAATCAGACATGTTACTTGAGGTGTAATTATGGGTGGTACAGGATTATTTTTCGAGGATATATTTGTAAAGGATCTCCGGGGAATTGCTGAAAACCCCGTCTTTTTTCCCCAATTGACTATAACAAAGTAGGCATTAATTTAAATTTAATACCATGAGACTTATATCAGAAGAAAATCGGTTGAAACTAACAGTTATTACGTTAGTATTTCTTTCCATAGTTTGTAATGCAATTGCGGTTTTTGCAGCCGCTTCACCAGCCGATAAAAACAATAGCAGGATTAAACCTCCATGCAAGGCAAATTTTACCGTCGCGGTATTTTCACCGGGGCAGGGTATAATTTATTCAGGCACACCAGTAACGTTTAATAATACTTCTACCGGAGGTGCGACTAATTTTTCATGGAATTTTGGAGATGGCACTTCTTCCAATTCATACAATGCAAGTCATACTTATGCAAATGCAGGAACATACATTATTTGCCTCAACATTTCTTCGGCGGATTCTTCCTGCTCTAATACGTTTTGTGATACATTAAATATCACAGCTAACCCAAGCATATGCAATGCTAATTTTTCAACTTTTGCATTTAGTCCCGGCGGAGGGATTATTTTTTCCGGTACTCCAATAACGAATACTTCTACCGGCAGCGCAACAAACTATTTATGGAATTTTGGAGATGGTACTTCTTCTAATTCATACAATGCAAGTCATACTTATACAAATGCAGGAACATATATTGTTTGCTTAAACATTTCTTCGGCGACCTGTTCAGATGTGTTTTGTGATACATTAAATATCACAGCCAATCCAAGTATATGTAACGCCAATTTTTCAACTTTTGCCTTTAGTCCCGGCGGAGGAATTATTTTTTCCGGTACTCCAATAACGTTTACGAATACTTCTACCGGCAGCGCGACTAACTATTTATGGAATTTTGGAGATGGCACTTCTTCCAATTCATACAATGCAAGTCATACTTATGCAAATGCAGGAACATATATTGTTTGCTTAAACATTTCTTCGGCAACTTGTTCGGATGTATTTTGTGATACGCTTAATATCACAGCTAATCCAAGTATTTGTGAAGCAAAATTTACATATGCTGCATTTACGACTTCAAAAGGAATTATTTACACGAATATGCCTATCAACTTTAACAATGCTTCAACAGGAAATGTAACTAATTTCTCGTGGGATTTTGGTGATGGAACAGGGTCAAGCGATATGAATCCAGTGCACAAATACCGTACTCCGGGTTTATACGCAGTATGCCTGACAGCGTCCAGCGCGAATTCAGTTTGCTCTGATATTTATTGTGACAGCCTATTGATCTCGAAAAATCCCGCCTATAAAAAAATGGAAGATGTCGCAACCAGAGCAAAAATAATGGAGGTGCAAATTTATCCTAACCCTGCAAATAATATAGTTACTATAACTCTTGGAGATTATTTTTCCGGCAAGCTATCAATTGTTAATTTATTGGGCCAGGAAATATTTACGGAATATGTAAACGATAACAAAGCCATTATCAATACTGAATCGTTTGATAAAGGAATTTATTTTATCAGGTTAAATAACGAGGTCTTTAACGATGGGGCCAAACTTATCGTTCAACACTAAATTACCGTAACATTGAATAGTAAGACTCCGGTGGGAATTAATCCACCGGAGTTTTTAATTAGCTGTTCTCGATACGTCCTTCGGCTCTTCGACAAGACCACAGCTCAGGACTACTACCATTGACGTATTTTTTTATTTCATTGAATTAGTTACAATATTGATTCGAGCTTCCAGTGAAATCAGTTTTTCAATTCTATTGTTCATTTCTTTTGGTTGCTCAAAAGAAACGAACCAAACCCGCCCGAACGTACGGTCGGCACGGGCGTGGGAAATGAGCACCACGAAAACCAACCTCAAGCTTTCTTTTGCCCACGAGCTTACCCGGCTGTCTAAGAAACTTGAGGTTCGCACTTTTCGTGGACATCCACTCACTTTTAGCTCTGACAAATAAATATTTTCAAAGCAATTTTAATTTATGAATTATATAACGTCATTGTATATTGCTTTTTTGTAAAAAATCACCCCTCGAACTGACAACACAATTTCATAACGTACAAAGGGCAGAAAGATTTTCTTTCTGCCCTTTGTACTTATAAAATATAGAGAAACTTTTTATTCTTCGATCTCGATCATTTTGAAAGGAACGTTGATGATCGCCTGGTAATCTTCTCCTGCCTCTAACATATCTTCATCATCCACTTCGTAATGCCAATTAATAACCATTTCATTTCCACTTTTATGGATAGCTTCCAATTTTTTGAAAACATCCAGAATACATTTAGAAGAACTAGTGTTAAAATATTCCAATTGAATATTAACATCAGTCTTAGCCTGAGGCTTCATGGCATATTTTTCAAGCCAGTCAACTAATGGTTTGTAAAATTCAATTGAATTTTCAGGGATCGATCTTCCTTTAATTTCTAATACGCCCTTCTCCATATTAAAATTGATCGTTGGGGTTTTTGGTGTTCCTTCTATTGAAATGGTTTCCATATTTTATGGTTTTTATTGTGCTATTTTTATATTTAAACTAAAGAATGAATACTTTTCATCAACAGGCATAAAATCATAACTTAATTTCTCTCCCGTCTTCCTCGCGATATCAATCATCCCTAATCCACCGCCGCCTTTTGCCGACATTTCTCCGTTATCCAACACCTGTTTGTAATACGCTTTCAACTCTTCTTTCGTTAACGAATTTACCTTATCTATTCTTCCCTTCAACCCTTCAACATTTTTATTCATAATATAATTACCGGTAATGATATTATACTGGCTGTCTATTTTACCAACCATAAATATTGCAGAACGTACCATCTCATCTGTGTTATCCGGCCCGGCAACTTCATCCATATGGTGATACAAGTTTTGTAAAGACTCTACAAGAACGTTGTAAACCTTTTTTTTGATCTTTGGCTCCTCTTGCATGGTATCCAATTTAGCTTCCATGATCTGCAAAATAGAGGTGAGCAATTCCGAAGTAATGTCGCCTTTAAATGAAAGCATAATATGATTACGCTCCATTTTATCATAAAAATCGTAGATGTTCAGCATACTTTACTTCGCTAAAAAAGGCTCTATTTGTACAAATATAAATAAATATTTGAATAACCACCTTTATTTAACGATAACAAACCTAAGTGATTTTTTCCAAAAATCACATAATTTGATGAAAAATCGTACGGAAAAACAGGCAATTAAACCTGATCGGAATATACAACTAGTGCCTTTTCCCTAAGATTATAGTTTGAGGCCATAACTTCACCATATGCCCCGGTAGTCCTTAGCGCAAAGAGGTCGCCCCGGTAGCTTTCCGGCAATTGGACCGCTTTTCCAAAGCAATCTGACGATTCACAAATGGGCCCTACAACGTCATATTTTGAGCTTAGAGACTCGCTTATACGTGATATATTCTCGATCTTATGGTATGATTGATATAAGGCAGGCCGAATAAGCTCCGTCATACCGGCATCCAGGATGGCAAAATTGGTATTGGTCCCTTTTTTAATGTACAGCACTTTAGAAATAAGAGAACCACATTGAGCCACAATTGCCCTTCCCAATTCAAAATGAACCTGCTGCCCCTTTTCCAGTTCAAGGAATTTTGCAAACACTTCAAAGTATGATTTAAAATCGGGCATAGGTTTTCCATCCGGATCATGATAATCAACACCAAACCCGCCACCAACATTTATATGGGTAAGATTAACATGATGTGTTTTAAACCACTTCTGGATCTCGTTCACCTTAATGCAAAGGCTTTTAAAAACATTAAGATCTGTAATCTGTGAACCTATGTGAAAATGAATTCCGATAAGGTTTAAATTTTTTAATGACTTTATTTTTGGAACAAGAGTTTCCAATTCCCAACTGTTTATCCCGAATTTATTTTCTTCCAGACCGGTTGTAATGTAATGGTGTGTATGTGCATCAACATTGGGATTAATGCGTAAGGCAATGTTCGCCGTTTTATTTTTTTTAGCCGCAAGTTCATTTATTACCTCCAACTCCTGTGAAGATTCACAATTAAAACAAAAAATAGTTGCGTCGAGCCCATAATTTATTTCTTCATCTGTTTTTCCAACACCTGCAAAAACAATATGATCGGGAGCGAATCCAATTTCAACAGCTCTCTTCACTTCTCCCCCGCTCACACAATCGGCACCAATGCCATATTGTTTGATCAAGCTCAATATTCTTTTATCGGTATTTGCTTTCAGGGCATAATGCACATGAAAAGAGTGCGTTGACGCATGCTGAGAAATAACCTTCAATGTATCTTCCAACAATTGCAAGTCGTAATAATAAAACGGAGTTTTATGTGATGTAAATTTATTAACGAGTAACATGTTTTCTTTTTTACACTTTAATTAAACAGATTTTAACGAAATTATCGTTTTGCATAAAGAAACTTCAGGACTTTCTGCTAAAGTCACTTTGTTTCATTAAAGAATAATCCTTTGTTCAATGCAAGCAACGCTTCTTTCTTTTTATTTGAGTTCACCAATATGGAAACGTTGTGTTCGCTTCCTCCATAGGATATCATACGAATTGGAATATTCTTTAACGATTCGAAAATTTTAAAAGCATATCCCTCTTTAGCAGCAGATAAATTACCAACAATGCAGATGATAGACTGATCTTTATCAACTTCAACAGCACCAAATTGCTCCAGCTCTTTAATAATTTCGTTTACATATTTCGGATTATCAATAGTAACAGAAACAGCTACCTCAGAAGTGGTAATCATATCAATCGGAGTTTTATAGCGTTCAAATACTTCGAATACACTTCTTAAAAAACCATAGGCCAATAACATTCGACCAGACTTTATTTTGACGGCAGTAATTCCATCCTTCGCAGCAATAGCTTTTATTGCATCACTGGCAGCATGCTGTGTAATAACAGTACCCTTAGCTTCGGGCTGCATAGTATTTAACAACCTAACGGGCACATTTCTTTTTTGTGCAGGTAATACACAAGTCGGATGAAGAATTTTAGCGCCGAAGTACGCTAGCTCCGCTGCTTCATCAAATGACAATTCAGTAACAGGATGTGTTTTGTCAACAATGCGCGGATCATTGTTATGCATACCATCAATATCTGTCCATATCTGTATCTCAGAAGAATTCAGTGCAGCGCCAACTAATGTTCCGGTATAATCACTACCTCCTCTTTTCAAATTATCTATCTCACCAAATGCATTCCTGCAAATGTATCCTTGTGTAATAAAAAGTTTTTTACCTGTATATTTTGCTAATTCTTTTTTAAGATTTGATTCGATGTAAGCCAAATCTGGTTCCTCGTTCTCATCTATCCTCATAAAATTTTAATGCGGGAAGCAACACCGAATCTTCTTTCATTTCTTCGAGAAAATAATGGAACAATGCAGTTGAGATTAATTCCCCTTGTGCTAATATAGCACGCTCTTCATTCGCCGTAAAAGAATCTTGTGTAAAACTTCTCAGGTAATCGAAATGAAATTTAATCAACTCATTCCCTTTTTGAAGTGCGCCATCAGTTGAATACAACTGCTTCACCACATCTTTATATTTATTTTCAAGGGCATCAATTAAAGCAACTGCTTTTTTTTCATCCTTATTATAAAGCGCCTCATTTATTTCAACCAGGTTATTTGTAGTGCCGCTCATCGCAGAGAGTACAACAATTTTTGGCTCGCTGTTCAGAATTATTTTCGCGACACCGCGCATACGATCTGCTGACCCTACCGATGTCCCACCAAATTTTAAAACTTTCATCTCAATTGTATTTAAGGGGAGCAAAAATCGGCAATTTATCGGGATAATAAAAGATAATTCTATGTACTTTCGCAAAACATTTATGAGCCAGAAAAACAATAAAGCATTAACCTTTATATTTATTACCGTTCTTATTGATGTAATTGGATTAGGAATTATTATTCCCGTATTACCTAAGTTAATTGAAAACCTTACCGGAGGCGGCCTAAGCGACGCATCGGTTTATGGAGGTTGGCTCACTTTCGCCTATGCATTGATGCAATTTATTTTCTCTCCTATAATAGGTGCATTGAGTGATAAATTTGGAAGAAGACCTGTTTTGCTTTTTTCACTATTTGGGTTGGGAATAGATTACATATTTATGGCCTTTGCCCCTTCAATTGCATGGTTATTTTTGGGAAGAATTATTGCAGGTATTGGCGGAGCAAGTTTCACAACAGCTACTGCTTATATAGCTGATATAAGCGAGCCATCCAAGCGCGCACAGAATTTTGGATTAGTAGGTGCGGCATTTGGAATTGGATTTATTATTGGGCCAGTTATTGGAGGCGTATTCAGTCATTGGGGGGCGCGTGTCCCTTTTATAATTGCTGCATGCTTTTCATTATTGAATTTTCTGTACGGACTTTTTGTAGTTCCCGAGTCGCTTGCAAAAGATAAGAGAAGAGCTTTTGAATGGAAAAGAGCTAACCCCATCGGAACGTTAATTCAACTCAAAAAATATCCTGTAGTTGCGGGTTTAGCCATATCCATATTCCTTGTATACCTCGCTGCGCATGCCGTTCAATCGAACTGGAGTTTCTTCACTATGTTAAAATTTAATTGGACCGAGGCTGAAGTTGGATACTCGCTTGGTTATGTAGGTGTGATCATTGCCATTATACAAGGAGGATTGATACGGGTTATTATACCAAAGTTTGGACAAAAAAAATCTTTATATCTTGGGTTAGCTCTGAATGCCTTAGGATTGTTACTATTTGCGTTCGCAGCAAAAGGCTGGACGATGTATGCGTTCATCATCCCTTATGCACTCGGAGGTATTGCCGGACCTGCTTTACAGGGCATCATGTCTAACCAGGTACCAGATAATTCGCAGGGAGAATTACAGGGAGCGCTGACCGGCCTGATGAGCCTGGCCAGCATTATTGGCCCTGTAATGATGAATAATATTTTCGCTTATTATACGAGAACAACCGCGCCATTTTATTTTCCGGGAGCTCCGTTTATTGCAGCAACAATACTTATTTTACTAAGTATTGTTTTTGTTATCGGGCCCATGAAGAGATTTACAGAAAAAAAATAACCTTTCGGCAAGCTGAGTATTAATTTTCAGAGATCACAATTTTCTCGATCTTATCACCTTGTTTTATCTGATCAACAATATCAAGCCCTTCCACTACTTTCCCAAAACAAGTATGATTTCTGTCAAGGTGTTGTGTTCCGGCCCTGTTATGACAAATGAAAAATTGCGAGCCGCCTGTATTTCTTCCCCTGTGCGCCATGCTCAATACACCTTTATCATGATACTGATTTTCGCCGGTTAATTCACAATCAATAGTATAACCTGGTCCACCGGCACCTGTGCCTTCAGGACAACCAGCCTGTATCATAAAATTGGGAATTACGCGATGAAAAGCCAATCCATTATAAAAACCTTTTTTACTAAGGCTTAAAAAATTTTCGACAGCTTTTGGAGCATCCTTATCAAAGAATTCTATTTTCATTACTCCTTTTGTTGTGTGCATTTCAGCAGTTTTCATGTTTTTTTTATTTATTTGCGAAATTAACTATTTAGATTAATATTATTGAAATGAAAACTCTCTGCTCACTGAAAAACGACTGAAGATGCGCCTAAAGCAAGAGTAAACTTTTCGTTATCAATACCAGTGGTTATTTTATTTTGATCAAAATATTCGATCAATGTTTCAGTCGCGATGTTCCCCACTAATTCATCTTCTGCCATGGGGCAGCCGCCAAAACCTTTAACTGCGGCATCAAAATTACGACAACCGCTATCGTAGGCTGCCCTTATTTTTTCAAAACTAGCTTCAGGCCTAGAATGTAAGTGAGCACCAATTTTTAATTCAGAAAATTTCGGAATGAGTTTTGAAAATAAATAGGAAATGTTTTCGGGAGTTGATACACCAACAGTATCAGCCATTGCAAAAGATTTAATTCCTAATTGCGAAAGTTTTTCTGTCCACTCAATTGCAATATCACTGTTCCATGGATCACCATATGGGTTGCCAAATGCCATGGATATATAAATCAATAACTCCTTTTTATTTTTAACACAAACATCCTGTATCTCCTTCACCCTATCCAATGATTGAGCTATGGTAGCGTTTGTATTTCTCAATTGAAAAGTTTCAGAAATAGAAAAAGGATAACCCAAATAATTTACCAATTCAAAAGCAGCTGCATCCTGTGCACCGCGAAGATTGGCAACAATGGCTAATATTTTAGAAGAAGAGCCTGATAAATCTAATTTGGAAAACACTTCTGCTGTATCTTTTAGTTGCGGAATTGCTTTTGGGGAAACAAAGCTGCCCGCATCAATAGTATCAAATCCAACTTTAAGAAGAGAATTTATATAATCAATCTTTGTCTGTGTTGGAATAAAATCATGCATACCCTGCATGGCATCGCGTGGACATTCAGTAATTTTTACATTGTTGTTATTCATTTTTTAATCAGCGCTTTATTTATTCGTTTAACAATAGAAGGGCCTTCATAAATAAAACCAGTATATACCTGCACAAGGCTTGCACCAGCATTTATTTTTTCAATCGCATCTTCAGCTGTATGAATCCCGCCTACTCCAATAACCGGAAATGCATTCCCTGATTTTTCCACCAGGTATTTAATTACTTCCGTTGATCTTGTTGATAATGGCTTCCCGCTTAACCCGCCAGCCCCCATGTTATCTAATTTTTCTTTGGGTGTACCCAACATACTTCTGTCAATGGTAGTATTGGTAGCCACCACTCCGTTTATTTTTGTTGTTTTAACAATATCAATAATATCATCCAACTGTTCATTGGTAAGATCGGGAGCAATTTTAAGTAAAACAGGTTTTGATTTTTTCCGTGATGAATTTTTTAGCATTAATGTTGTCAGCAATTTTGTAAGCGGCTCCTTATCCTGTAACGCCCGCAGGTTAGGTGTATTTGGAGAACTTACATTTACCACAAAGTAATCAACATGATCGAATAGTGCATCAAAACATTTTTCGTAATCGGCAATGGCTTCTTCGTTCGGAGTAATTTTATTTTTTCCGATATTTCCTCCAATGATAACGCTAGAATTTTTCTTTTTCAATCTTTCAACAGCAGCGTAAGCTCCCTCATTATTAAATCCCATCCTGTTTATGATCGCTTCTTCTTCTGGTATGCGGAACATACGCGGCTTATCATTACCGGGCTGTGATATTGGTGTTACCGTTCCAATCTCTATAAACCCAAATCCGAAACAGGATAATTCATCAAACAATTTTGCATCCTTGTCAAATCCTGCACCCAAACCAACCGGGTTATCGAATTTTAAACCAAACAACTCTCTTTTTAATGAAGGATGTTCAACAACATAAAAACTTCTGACAAGTTGTTTTACGCCGGGAATTTTAAAAGAAATTTTTAATATGGTAAAGACAATATGATGTATTGTTTCCGGTTGAAATAAAAAAAAGAGAGGCTTTAAAAAATATTTATACATTATAAGATCATCTCTTCTTCGCTTTTTTACAAGTAGTAGTACTTGCCTGCGCTTCTTCCCACCCAAGCTCTACGGCTTTGAAAAAATCTTCGCATGCACCG
>Ga0163149_10004056_pt1 | contig 16267 bp, 14 predicted proteins | sample OliLakLV19MP5G1_FD_148604 | JGI IMG/M metagenome (GOLD analysis project Ga0163149, IMG submission 148604) | Freshwater microbial mat bacterial communities from Lake Vanda, McMurdo Dry Valleys, Antarctica - Oligotrophic Lake LV.19.MP5.G1 | ecosystem: Environmental > Aquatic > Freshwater > Lake >...
TCAGAAACTCCATATTCGAACTTTCCATGTATTGGACCAAATGCAGAAAATTTATAGCCTGTATTAGCTTCATATGTTTTCCATACTGCTCCGGCAAGTCCGAAACCGTAACCAGCGGAAACTACTACTGCCCCCTCTCCAAATGCCCCTCCTCTTGATTTACTTTGAACATTTGTTGAAAGTAACGCCATTGCTAAAATGGCAAAGAAAATTGTTTTTGTTTTTTTCATGGAGTATGTTTTAATTTTAAAATTTTAGCCAAGGTAGACCAAATACTATACCAAAAAAGCTAATTGTGTATTTTTTTCCTCATTTGTAAGAATGGTGTAACATTTCGAGATTGATATCGAGGTTCTTTAATTACATTTACCAATAGTCATTGGTATCCAATAGGAGAATCCCATTGCTTATAACTCTCAAAACAATACGGATAAACACTTACCATTCAAAACAAGTAGAATGCCTTACACGTATTTTCTTTTTGTGATCGAACATTTTTTTGAATTTGCGTTTTGCTTTAAAGGAAAACTTTTTCCAATGATGGGTTTTATACCTATAAGTTCCACTGCCTGAAGACGAACCGAATGAAGGTTTGGCCATACTAAAAGAAAAATTTATTTCTGGCTTATTAATCGGCGCTGATGCAAGTTGAGTTGAGACAGGATCAAAATTATTTTCCGCCTGTACAACAATATTGTTCTCCTGAGGAACATCAGCCATTTGATTGAGTATTGGCAAAGGTTGGTTTTTCAACAATTGCGATTCTACATCTACATTCTTTATATCAAAAATATTTTGCTTATTAAACAGCTTTTGCTCTCTCTTATATTCTTCATCTGCCTTTTTCTGCATCACATGACAAGGGCAGTTAGGATTACGGGGATCGTTGATGGGATATTGGGTTGTGCCGGTTTGTGCTTGTGACAAAGTGAAGCAAGATATTAGAAGCAAGAAGCAAGAAAAAAAATTAATATTCATTTGAAAATATTTTTGCATCAAGTTGTAGAAAAGGAGGGTTATTAAAATAATACATTATTTATCGGATTAAATAAATTGAATAAAAAAGCAAGTCGCACTTTCTCCGTCCCACATCCCCCTCTCCAAATGGAGAGGGGGAAAGAGGGGGTGAGGCCTACAACTGTGGTTTTTTAACTTTTATCCTATCAACCCCGCTCCAGCATTTATACTCATTGGTGTAATATAAATATCCTGAAGAAGCAGGAGCATCATACTCACCAGGAATTTCTGCCTTCAGATCTAAATTCACTACTCTTGTTTCACCAGAAGCCATTCCGCGATAATACAAGGCGATGTTATTTCCGATTATTTCATAGAAATCAAATTGTTTTTTCTCCTGCATCTCTTTCAACTGCCAAGGCTGTACAGTTAACCCTGCGGGTATACCAATGATAGCCATTGTGCTTGGAATACCTTCACTCTTACTATTCCTGATGGAAGCAGTAAGCCTAACCGTTTCTCCGACAAAAACCGACTTAGATGCCAATTTTGTATTCAGGTCAATAGCACATTGTGTGCTGCTTGCTGGTAATGATGTATTCCATCCTACTGAAACAGAATATGGCAGTGGGTTTTTAACACCAACGTATTTTACTTTTACGCTGTGCTTTCCATCCTTCATAAAAGCTTCCAATCCTTCAACTACAATTGGATCATTGCTTCCTGCTTTGTAAGATTTTTCAGCAACTTTTTTTCCATCTACATATATTTCAACCTTGCCATCCTCTTTCGCTGTTGCTGATGCTTTTGCATACTCAGTCAAAGCTTTTAATGCAAGCACTGTTCCTTGAGTGCTTCCGAATACTCCGTATCCATCACGCGCGCTGATCATGTATTGAACAGCGTTCATCATAGCTCCTGCATTTTTTTTATTTTTTAACAGCGCAAGTATGCCGATCGACGTTGTTTCTACAGTTAACGATTTGCCTTGAGAATATGTAATTGAATGAGTCGCTCCTGTCCAGCTGCCATCTTTCGCCTGCAATGACAATAACATATTCATAGCATCATCAGCCTTTTTTGTTTCTCCTAATCTGTAAGCTGCATTAGCCATCATTGCCAATAAGTATGGATCTTTCTTAGCAACTGCTGTTTGGTATGAAGAAGCGAATTCATTTTTGATATTTGTATATCCGGCTTCCGCCAATGCATACACAATATATCCATTCATCACCTCATTACTTATGCTCCCAAAATCATGGTATGCATGTTGCTCACGTTTAAATCCACCTTTTCCATCTTTCTGGCTAATTAACCACTCGGCAGTACGATCGATCATTTTCTGATCAACATCACCACCCGCATTTTTCATATCAACAAATTCCATGATACCATATGCAGTTAATCCCTGGTGCGCCGGAACAGATCCAAACCATTCGTAACCTTTCTCTTTTGTTTCGAATGTAGTAAGGCGTTTGTACCCTTTATCCAATAAGCCTTCTGCATAGGCTAATGTTTTTTCGTCAGTGCTTTTTGTTGCCTTCAAATAGTCCAACACCATTGCATTTGGATATGCGCTCATTGATGTTTGCTCAAAACATCCTGATGGTTCACGTAAAATTCCTTCAACACCTTTCATCAGATCGCTCACCACATTTGGATACGCAGTGAATGAAGCCTTAACGGAGCCATTCACTACATGCTGCATATCAACTGTAAATTCCTGCTCTTGTTCTTGTCCCGACATCGAAGCGGATACAGGAAATCCTTTTGATACCATTTTTATTTTCTGTGAAAACGCATCACCTAAGCCGCAAGCTTTAAAGGCAACAGTAAATTCGCCCTGGCCTGTTTTGTTCAACACTTTATAATCAACATAAATTGTTTTTGCTTTGCCCGGCATTATCGTTTGTACTTTTTCCACACTGGAAATAAGCTGTAATCCATCAGGAGCAATTATATTTAATTCACCTCCCAATGGTTTATCAGTATTATTTTTCAACGTAACCGGAATAGAAACAATATCTTCCGTTGCTACTTCAACAGGAATTTTTGTTGTCATTGCAAAAGGCAATTGAGAAAAGAAAGTTTTTTCTCCGTGTCCTAATGTTCCATCAATACCTGCGCCTTCTAATGTTGTACGGAAAGAAGATATATCATCTGACATATAGAACTCAATTGTTTTCTTTCCTGTATTTCCTACTTCTACACTTGGGTTCCAATAAATAGTATTCCTGAAATCAGTTCTTGTTTCTACTTTTTCCTCGCTATTATATGCCGGAGCCGCAAATTGTCTTGCACGGTAATAGGTAATATTGGCGATCGCATCAACTGCCCCGTCCCAATCTCCTTCATCAAAGTCAGCCTTTCCTGCGCCTGCACCAAACCTGGCACCTCTATCATCAGCAAGTTGCATTTCATTCGCATTATTATCCTTTCTTTTTTCAGCTTCTTTAATATCCCTTGCCGGAACTTTCGCAATAACTTGTTTATTATTCTCTCTTTTTGCTTCATCATTTTTCACTTTTGCTCTTGCAGGTTTCTCCAACACCTTTTTTTCCACAGCAAGCTCAGCACTTTCTGAACGAATTGCAAACGCCATGTCTTCTTCCATTCCCATTGGTACTGCAGCATTTGGGACTACTCCTCTTTTATTAAGACTTGTAGGGCGGGGAGAATTGTAGTTGTATGTATTACTATAAAGATATAATGGCAGATTTTCCTGGTAAGCATATATATATTGCGAACCATTTCCATAACCAGTTGCATTGTAATTCACCAACAGGGGTTCATATAATTCAATATTTTTTAATGTGTATGCTCCCTTGCTATCTGTTACAATAGTTTTTCCACCGTTTAATTTTATTGTGGCGTTAGGTACTGGTTTATTCTGATAATAATCCATTACTATACCCGACACAATAGTTTTCTCCGGCATGTAAGCTACACTCGGCACTTCATCGCTCATTACTTTTTCCCAGGTAAACCTTCTCCAGCCAGATGTCATCATTAAATAATCCAATGCTTTATCCGACTTTGGTTCTTTTGCATCAAAATAAAATCCCGGCTCTTCTACTTTTCCCTTTAGATCTTGCTGCAATAAAAGATGCGATAAAATATTTCCTGATTTGTCATCAGCAAAAGACAAGAACTGATCATTTACAACTGCCATGGATAAATTCGCAGGCATTGGAATGCCGCGCTCATCTTTTACGCTGATCGTCATTGAAACTTTTTCCCGTGGTAAATATTTTTCCTTATCTGTTGAAACTGAAATATCCAATTGCTTGTCCTTATTCACAAAAGCAAGCCGCTCTGCACGCGGAATACCTTTATCATCAAATAAAGTAATTTGCGTTACTCCAATTGGAAAATCTTTAGTACCAAATGTCAATACATTGTTTCCCTTAACAGCGTTAACTGCTGTTGAGTAATATACCTTACCTCTTACCTGAGCAATTAATGATAATTCTTCAGTCTCAGTAGTATTGACGTTTACCGTCAACTCTCCCTGTCTATCGTTATTCAAACTCATAGTATATCCTCGTCCGTAAACGTCAGGAAGTTTAAATGTTTCCTTTATTCCTTCTGGTTTTGTGATCTTCACCACATACGTCTCGCCCTCTTGCGGAGTTATTTTAAATGCTCCCATCCCTTGGTGAAAGCTGCTGAATGAAGCTACAGTACTGCCTTTCGCAGTTTGTACAACACCCTCAACATCGGCAGGTTTATTAAATTCATTCAGCGCTTTAAATGCAACACGCGATTCAAGTCCCTGAACAAGATCTCCGCCTTCAGGAAAAAGATCCATTTTTATTTTATTAAGTACTATTGGGATTGAACGTGAAATACTTTCTGTACTTCCCTCATAATCTATCATTACGTTCAACAATCCATCAGAGGAAGCAAGATTCTCAGGCAATTTAAAACGGATATATTTTAAACCATCCTCATCAGTGCTAACCGAACTTGCAAGAATTTTTTGTCCATCAACATTCGCAACAAATTTCACTGCGTAATTTGATAATGGTTTATTCTCGTTCGTATTCAAAACTAATTTTGCAACCACTTCATCCCCTGCGCCAAAAGCCTTACGTTCAAAATCAAGTTTCATTTTTAATCTTGGCAAGATTACATCCTGCACCTGGATATCTTTTTCAAAATAATTTTCCTCACCATCATTTTTCATCATCTTGGTATAGGCTCTTATTTTATAAATACCTCCGGTCGCTTCTTCGCCAATAGAAAAATCTCCCGCAGCCATTCCTTTTTTGGCGATCAGGTTAAGCGATTTTTCAACACTTCCTTTTGGATTTATTAAATCAATATGAACAATATCACTTTGAGCAGAAGCCTTTAGATCAGATCCATTTCTTATAAAAGCATTAAACCAAATATTATCACCGGGCTCGTACATGGGTTTATCAAACTGTACATATACCCTATCCTCAGGTAAGGCCTGGTTATAAGCTGTAAATTTTTTCTTGATCGACCTGATCAGATCATTTTCTACTGCCAGCTGATAATAGTTTGCCGGCGCCATCCAGCCTATCATACCGATCAATGCTGTGGCAGCCACCCCTGCTCCTATCGTTCTTTTTATTTTTGTGTTCATGGCTTTATGTTTTAAGTTGTTTTTCTGTTTTCTACAAGTTAGATGCTGATAAAAAGGAGATTCCACACGATTCAGTTAAAAAAATGTTAATATTTCGGCCAACAACAACATTTTCTTAACTTTATGTTCTATCTAAAAACTGTTTTAAATGAGAAACCTATACGTCTTTACATTATTAATCGCCTTTTTTTCAATAATAAATATTTCCAACTCCCAATCTTTTCAATGGGCAAAAACAATTAAGGCCGCATCGACAACCCACCCTTTAAGTCCAAACGCAATTGGTACAGATGGTGCGGGTTATATTTATGCCGCAGGTCGGTTTACAGATACAATGTATTGTAACGGAACACTTGTTACAACGATCCCGCAAGGAAGTTATCTTCGTAATGGTTATCTCATAAAATATGATACCGCCGGAACTGTTAAATGGGTAGAATTAATCAACAGTGATAATGCAGAAATTAAAGATATGATAGTTGATTCATTGGGAAATATATTTGTGACCGGTCAATACCAGGGAGCTTCAACTTTTGGAAGTATATTAGATACTTCTATAAATAGTTCCGGTGATTTTTTCGTAGCTAAATATGATTCATCAGGAGCAATACAATGGTTAAATACTCAAGGTGATTTAAATGGCAACAGCTGGATAGATGGTATTACAATGGATGGAGCAAACAATATCTATGTTTCAGGAGGATTCACGATCGGTCTCAACTTTGGTGGAACACCGCTTGCTTCTGTTGGTAACAATGATTTTTTTGTAGCTAAATATAACTCAGCAGGAAGTTTGATATGGGTAAGAAGCGCTGGAGGAAAAAGATATGAATATGTAGAAAGTATCAGCGCATCACCTGCAGGAGATGTTTTTGTGACTGGAACTTTTGATAGTACTATGGTATGCGGCACATTTACAGTTACGCCGCAAGCATCCGGCTTATTTAATTCGGATATCTTTTTGATTAAGTATGATAGTTCGGGAACTGTTCAGTGGATTGAGACAGCAACTGGTGCTGCGGCACCACAACATAGCGTTAATGATGTGTGTGCAACACCAGAAGGCGATGCATATATTATAGGATCATTCGGAACAGCTTTGTATTTAAGCACCGGCTCTGTAACATCCGCTGGTCTGGATGATATGTATATTGCCAAATACACAAGCTCAGGAACTCCTGCATGGATTAAACGCCTTGGTGGAAGCGGCTATGAAAATGCATGGTCGATGGCGCTTAATGATTCCGGGGATATATTTATTGCAGGTACATTTGGAAATACAGTTATAATTGGGAGCAATACTTTTACAGCAATTAACCCTGGTGTTGATATTTTTGTTGCAAAATTTGATTCAACTTTTACAACAAATAAATGGGCATTAAAATGTGGCGGAAATGATACAGATGTTCCGAACTCTATTGCGCTGGGTGCAGATCAAAAAGATGTTTATGTATTTGGTTCATATTATGGTAACGCTTCTTATGGTGCGTTTTCAGTAACTCCAAATGGGGGAACCTATCCGGACATTTTTCTTACTAAAATAAATAATCAAGCACCAAATGGCATTAACGAAAAAACGATTGATTCCGGAACCTTACAGTTATTCCCGAATCCCGTAAGTGAAAAATTTTATGTTAACATGAGTGGAGTTAACAACGAAGATGTATCTGTAAAATTAGTTTCATTAACGGGGCAAATTTTATTCGAAGAAAATGTAAACTCATTGCAGTTAAATGGCCAATACAGTATCAGTACAAAAAACCTTGCGGATGGAATTTACTTTGTGATGATACAAGAAGCCTCAGGAAAAACAATTTGCGGGAAGGTTTGCAAGCAATAAAACTTAATCATTTCAACCACATAAACACCTTATCGTTGCGGTAAGGTGTTATGTCTTTGTGTGTAACAATAACCACAAAATCGATTAGAGGCAAAATTCCAAAACATCCGCCTAAGGTTAAAATATAAATAAGCGGCACGTATGGCTTTGCTCCCATGTAGATGCGATGTAAACCTATTATTCCAAGTGGTAAGGGGAATGATAAAAATTCTACTATTTTTTTGTCCTGTTTTGCAATAGACATACTATCGGCCAAAACGTTTGTGATAAGGACCTCCGTTGGAATATTTAGACTGATAACCCTTAAACTGTCAATATTACCGGCGGAAAGAGAGAGCGAAAATAGACAAAGAGAAAAAAAGATCAGAAATTTCATTTGTAAAATTTTTCGTTGACAGAAAAACACCTCCCAAACTCAATGATCAACTATATAAAACAAGCGGACTTATTTAAAAGTCCGCTTGTAAAAATACAAAAACGAATTATGCCTTTTTAAATCTTGCAGCAACTTCATCCCAATTGATCACGTTCCAGAATGCAGTAACATAATCCGGTCTCCTGTTTTGATAATTCAAATAATAAGCATGTTCCCAAACATCAAGTCCCAATATCGGAGTACCTTTTACTTCAGCAACATCCATTAATGGATTATCCTGATTAGGTGTAGATGAAACAACTAATTTTCCTCCACTTACTACTAACCATGCCCAGCCCGATCCAAAGCGAGTTGCAGCTGCATTTGCAAATTGTTTCTGAAATTCTTCGAATGATCCGAAAGCGGAATTGATCGCTGCTTCCAAATCGCCCGATGGTTTTCCTCCGCCGTTTGGTTTCATAATTGTCCAGAACAAACTGTGGTTGAAGTGCCCGCCGCCATTGTTTCTTACTGCAGGAGCAAGTTTAGAGATTCCTTTGCAGATGTCTTCAATACTTAATTTTTCTGTATCAGATCCTGCAATAGCATTGTTAAGATTAGTTACGTAAGCGTTATGATGTTTGCCGTGGTGTATCTCCATTGTTTTAGCATCGATATGCGGCTCAAGTGCATTGTACGCGTATGGTAATTTTGGTAATTCAAAGGCCATATTAATAAGTTTTTAACTGTTAAATTTTTTATCTTCGATAAATCAAAGATAAGAATATTTTATTTTATGCGTTTAAACCGATCGTTAACACCTTTATTTTTACTGCTGGTTTTATTTATTTATTCCTGCGGAATAGATGAGCGAAGCCAAAGAGAAAAAGAAAACGAGAAAAAACAAACTATGGATTCCCTTTTTAAGGACGCAGATAAAATACCTGTGATTGAAGAAGAAATTGACACCACATCAACAAATCCCTAGAATTATTTTTTTTCACTGAATAAAGCGACTGCCTTATTCACAGCCCAGTCGTTAGCATGGATAACAGGATAAAACCCGGTATTGCCCCAAAGATTCCTTGCAATAAGTGCCTTCACCTGGTTTGATAATACTGCTGATGAAACATTTATTTGCTGCTGGTTTCTCGCAACTCCATTTTTTTCTGCATAGGAAAAAAGTTCATTCATCAGGTTATTATCCACTTTGAATTTCGCATTAAATTCTTCTCCATCTTTATATTTATTTTTAAGATCGTTCCTGTTTCTGTCTGCATAAGCAAAACAAAAACGATTTACCAGCCCCTTATTACTTACCTCAAAAAGATAGTGTGATCTTCCGGCAGTATCCAGGGGAATAAATACATCCGGAACAATTCCTCCTCCTCCATAAACTATTTTTCCACCCGGTGTAGTAAACTTAAGTGAATCATTCACCCTAATACTATCCTGAACTTCCAATTCACCATTCTCAAAACGATCAGATTCTTCACGATAATATTCATCAAGTCCTTTATCATATGGCTTTTGGATACATCTGCCGGTTGGTGTATAGTACCTTGCTATTGTAAGGCGGATTGCAGACCCATCAGGGAATTCAGACTGTTCCTGTACCAATCCTTTACCAAATGATCTTCTCCCTATAATTGTTCCCCTGTCATTATCCTGGATTGCCCCGGCAACAATTTCACTTGCCGATGCTGATCCTTCATCTATCAATACGATCAATTCATTTTTCTCGAAACTTCCTGTCGCGGTTGCTTTATGAAATTTTTTCGGATGCGAACGGCCTTCCGTATAAACAATTTGTTTTCCCTTTTCTAAAAACTCGTCGGTAAGGTCAACCGCCGTATTTAACAAACCGCCCGGATTGCCGCGTAAATCGAGAACAAGTTTTTGCATTCCCTGTGCGGTTAGTTTTTTATATGCTTCCATGTATTCATCATATGTCGTTTCCGCAAAACGACTGATCTTAACATAACCAATGCTGGGTGTTAGCATGTATGCCACCTCGATACTATAAATAGGGATCTTACCCCGGGTAATGGTTACCTCCAATAATTTTTTAACTCCCCTTCTTTCAATGCTCACTTTTACTTGTGTACCTCCTTCTCCGCGCAGCTTATCCATCACATCCTTATTTGTAATTTTAACTCCTGCGGCATTTTTGCCTTCAATTTTAACGATCTTATCGCCAGCGATTATACCAACAGCTTCTGAAGGCCCGCCTGATATGGCAGATATTACACGTATGGTATCATTAATAATATTAAACTCTATACCTATACCGTCAAAATTTCCCTTTAAGGGCTCATTGGCCGAACTCAATTCCTCCGCACTGATAAAGGCAGAATGCGGATCAAGATTTTGCAGCATATCCCTAAGTGTATTCTCGACCAATGATTTTTTATTAATCGTATCTACATATTGCTGCTCGATGTAATCGAGAATATTATCGATCTTAGAATTGTTATGATTCGTAATGGCATGTTGTAAAAAACTACCGCGGCCTCCTTCAACATTTATTTTAAGTCCAATATAAATTCCAATTATAAGGAGTAACGCAAAGACAATGGGTAAATAAATTACACTTCTTCTGCGCGGAGCATCCATCAAGCAGAAGTTTTAGTTGATTGAAGTGTCCCTGTGAATTTCTCGGCCTGTACTCCAAATTTTCGAAGGAAATCCACTCCTTCGTCTGCTGCTATGCCTTTAAACTCGGCATATGAATTAAGGTAAAACACTTTTTTTATGCCGGTGGTAAAAATTATTCTGGCACATGCAATGCAAGGAGATAAAGTAATGTATAACGTTGAACCGTCAATAGAAACTTTATTTTTTGCTGCATATAGTATTGCATTTTGCTCCGCATGAAGCGCAAGCGAACAGCTTCCTTTACTATCGCGCGGACAACCCACATCCGGCCATTGTTCATCACAGTTATGAGTTCCTGCAGGCGGACCATTATAGCCAAGAGAAACGATACGCGTATCCTTGGTAAGTACGGCCCCTACTTTTATCTTAACGCAATGTGATTTTTGCGCAAGATTAACAGCGAGGTCCATGTATATTTCATCAAAACTGGGGCGGTGAATTTCAGACATAAAAGGGCAAAATTATACCTGACAAAAGTAATAATAAAAACCGGGCTTTAAAGCTAATTACTGCTCCTGTTCAAATAAACCGAACCCTTGAGATTTTGATCCGGAAAATATATTTCTTTAGACTGACCCAAAATTTTATACCTATGCCTTGCAACCTGGTTATAAATAAAATCCGTAAAAAAAAGTGGCAAAAATCTGAACCACGATATAAACTTCCAGGGATATGGAAGCATCATGAATATATTAAATATGGCTCTGGATTTTTTATAACAATTCAGAGTATCAACCAAGTAAATTGTTTTCAAATTAATAAAAATTTCATTCGCATTTCTCAAGACCTTTCTGGCTTCTCTGCTCTGAATGGGAAGAAATACAAAATTATTTTTTTTATCCTGTTTTTTTACGAAGCGTATAATTGCCTCGCAAAAATTACACACGCCGTCATACAAAACAAATTGTTGCGAAAATTTTTCCACTCCTTTTTCCATCTTAATTCAAAATTATACTTGCGAGTACTTCCCTGGTGGGCTCTACATATTGATAGTCAGGTAACGTTATTTCCTTCATATATATTATTTTTAGCTCGTTAATAGTTTGATCTGGATGGTTGTTATTCCACTCCGAAAAAATGTAGTCGCAATAATAGGGTCGAATACAATTATTACAAACAAAAAGATAATTTTCAGAATATTTTCTCCACCGATCATTCTTATAAAATGAAACCGCATTTTCAGGTTTGGTATAATTAACCGGGTTCCCCCCATTACCAATATCAATTAGCTGACCATTATTAGTTCTGGCTTCATAAACGTACCAACCATCGTCCTTAAATACAGAAGGGGCAAACATACCCCAGTTCTGATTTACACCTATTAATTGTCCTACCCCTCTTATGTCACCTTCAATTTTAAAATTTGAAAATGAAGTTGTTTGCCAGTTCCATAACAGAATGTAGATAATTACAGGCAATAATATGAGTTGGCGAAATATTCTAATCGGTTCTTTTTCAATAGTTGCAATTTCAGCCACATCATTTGCTACCGGATAATATTTTTTCCTAACCCAGGCCAATTTTTTCTCTGCTTTGTTTAACCATTGTGATGGAAAGAGACCAATAAGAGAAACTATTCCTATGATAAAAAACAGGCCCACAAAAAGTGTCAATGCAATTCCCATATGTAAAAAGATCAACATGAGAATGGCAATTGACCTGAAAAAAAAGCTATAAAATGGAACAAAAAATAAAAGTGGAACCAGCAGTTCTATATAATACACAGTAAATGTGAGAAACTTTAGCACTCCAACATATGGATAAATTAACTTACCAATGGGAAATACCATTTGGTCAAGACTAAGTGCATAATATATTGCAGTGCCATCAGAAGTCCATTCGGGAGAAGGCTCTTTTAGTAATGCCGAAAAAACATAGACAGATACTATTTGTACTACATATCCGATAGATGCAATTCCAAAGTATGAATATTCTGTACTCAACTCATTCGACCTGAGTTTGTCAAGCGAATAGCATTTTCCCCAGGGTAAAAATATTCCCCAAAATAAAATCATTCGCAGTAAATCATCGCCGCCCTGCAAAATGAGGTTGTTGCGATTTTGAAGCGACATTAATAAAAGCCATGATAGCGCCGTTGATAGTTTAGTTTTCCATCCTAACATCATAGCTAAAGCAAAAAAAGCAGCCGCCACAAAAAGCATAACCTGTACAAACCATAAACCAGAAACATTATGAATGGATATGTTCCATGAATCCCACGCATATTGGAACAAAGCGCTTAGCGGTAACAACCCTTCGTCGGTGTAATGAGCTTTTAAATCAGTCGCCCGAATGCATAAGTCAAGTAATACTACGGCAGCTATACCAATACGCAAAAGGGCTAAGGCCCTTAGATCAAGAGTAAATACACTTTTAAAATATTGAATTGCTTTTTTCATGAGAAGTGAATGGGCTTTCCTCGGATGAAGAAAGCCCATGTATTATCACACAGAATAATTATTTATACGTTGTACTCGTAGTGCTGCCAGTTGTGGTGCCTCCACTAGTACCACCTGTGGTTCCACTTGTTGTCCCATTTGTTGTGCCACCTGTGGTTCCACTTGTTGTACCACCTGATGTACCATTTGTTGTACCACCTGATGTACTTGTGGTTCTGGTTGTATTGCCAGTAGAAGTTCCGCCATTAGTTGTGGACCTTGTAGTAGAAGTTGTAGTCCCCGTTGTGCGTTTTTTAGTCTTACTTGTATCAGACATAGAACTGGTTGATTTTCCTGCTGAACTTGTTGTAGTTCCAGAGGTTCTTTTTTGAGTTGTGGAAGTTGTACCCGAACTATTCATCCCGTTATTAGAAGTACTACTTCCCATGGTTGTACCCGTAGTTGTACCTGATGAATTTCCGGTAGTCATAGTAGTTCCTGTAGAACCGGTCGATGTTGTACCCATCGTAGTTTGAGTAGTACTTGTTGTTGTACCAGATGTTCCGCTGGTAGTAACACCAGAAGTACTTCTCGTGGTCATAGTAGTACCTTGAGTTGTTGATTCGGATGTTGTTGTACCCATCGTAGTACCAGTACTTGTACTTCTTGTTGTCATGGCAGTTCCTGTTGTACTTGTTGTTGTCGAAGTGTCATCATCCATTTCACCTGTTGTACCCCCGCCTGTGGTAGTATTACCGCCTGTGGTAGTTGAATTGTATGTGGTTGTGCTATTAGTTGCTATCTCATCATCATTCAGCGATGAGTTTGTACTGTTACAACTGCAAAAAATAGTGCAAATTGCTATCCCATAAATTAATAATTTGTTTTTCATATGATTACGTTTTTTTATAATCATATCACGAATAATAATGCCGTTTAGCAATCAGGGTAATTTGATAAGAAAAGGGAATTCTTTTTTAAAGAGTGAGAATTTTTTGAACCATTTCGGGAAAATTTGACTCATTAGTTTATAGCAGGTGTGCTTTTCTCTATTAGTCCGGTTAAAATTGAAAATGCAATGCCATCCACATCGCTAGTTGAATTACTTAACACAACTACCCCCTTTTTACTATCAGGTAGCAACCCAATATAACTTCTGTATCCCCCGGTTCCTCCCGAGTGAAAAAGATATTTTTGTCCGGCAATATCTCCTATGTGCCAGCCCAGGCCTACTTCTACTTTTTTTTTCGCATCTTCAAATTGCACTTCCTGCGTCATTAAAATTGAATTACGAAGCTGGACTTCCGGCAGCATATTATACCTCAAAAATTTCATCATATCAGCTATAGTTGAACGTAACGCACCCTGACCTGCTGTAACATCGTTAAAATCCCAGCTTGATACAGCTTCTGAATCCGCGTATCCAACAGCCAGATGCTCCGTTTGTTTTTTATCCAATTTAATGGCGGTGTTATTCATATTGAATGGTTTGCAGATTGTTTTTGAAACAAGATCTTCATATGATGTATTATTTTTAGTTGCCAGAATATATCCAAGCATGCCGGCTCCCACATTTGAATAGTTATAACATTTTCCAGGAACAGAATTCAGTTTAACGTCTGATAAATACTGATATAGATCTTCTTTATGATAATTTACATAAGGGTTATCAGGGTATTTTACAGTTTCCCAAAAATTATCCGCCAGTCGCGGTAAGCCCGATGAGTGTGTAGCAAGATTTAAAAGTGTGATTTTTTGAGAAGGACTACATTGCGGTAAATACTCATTAATATTATCATTCAAATTCATTTTATTTTTCTCTACCTCCTGTGCCAAGAGCAAGCCTGTAAATATTTTTGTAAGGGAGCCAATCTCAAAAATTGTATTGGTATCTACCTTAATACCTTTCTTTTTGCATGCATCCCCATAACAAAAAAAATAATTATCGTCGTTTGATATAATACCAATAGCTATTCCAGCGGTTCCTGGAGTGCTTAGATATTCATTGGCGGCTTTATTTATTTTGTCTTCAACCTTATTGCTGCTCTTGAATGAAAAAGTTAAAATAACAAGAAACAGCACAAAATGCTTTCTGCTCATGGGGCCTTTTAATTAAAGTAATATTACATCACACTAAATCTTCAAACGCGGTAATCCTCGAGAAACTATTATTATAACGCTAATACTTCAAAGCAAGTATGTGGTTAAAATATTTTAAAATTTTATTCTATGCTAAAAATATCTTTCATTATTTCATTCACTCTTTCAAAAGCAGTTTCATCCTTTTTAACATAACTGCAATTATATTTTTTCACTGAGTCCATTACTACCCCAATCTCCTTCTGAGCGCTAAGTACAATGATGTTCATTTCTGGCTTTTCAACTCTTATCCTTTTCACGATCTCCAAACCGGTTTCGGCATCGGCATATTTTGTATCAAGAAAATAATCGACGATTATTGCATCAGGATTTTTGTGGAGATTAAGCAAACAGGTTTCACCAACCGGAAACAGCTGTATTTCCTTTATAGAAGAAAAGTTTGTCTTTAAATATGCCTGCAGCATTTTTGCATATGCGGCATTATCTTCAACAATAAAAACAAGACCTGTCCTGGGAGATTTTGATTTAAATAGATTTTTTAAAAAGCCCATGATTAAATTTTTAATTAACTATATTTTGATCTTTCGATTTGTATTTCTATCGTCGATCGTTTTTCCAGATCTTTCAAAAATGCATACAACGTTTTTATTTTTTCAACATTCTTGGTTGAAATTGCTTCTGCTTCAATTTCCTCCAAAATTTTTAACATTTCAGCCCCTCCCATCAAAGATACGGTAGATTTTGTTCTATGAGCAATTTTCTTGATAGTATCATAATCCTTGCCGATAATAGCGTTATTTATTTCTGTTGTGTCCTCCTTAATTTGCTGCAAATAAGCATCAATTAATTCTACTATTATATCCTTCTCATTATTTACTGATTTAATCAAAAAATCAAGATTGATTATTTTTTTTGTTACTGCTTGTTTTGTGCCGGCATTTTCATGAGATTCCCGAGTCAATAAATTGAACATGTTTTCAAAAAGCAACTCCTCGCTTATAGGTTTTGACATATATGCATTCATTCCCAACCTTAAGCATTTTTCTTTTTCACCTGCCATCGCATGTGCAGTCATCGCAATTATCGGAACATCACTCCCAAGAATATTCCTGATCATATCAACGGTTTCGTATCCATTCATTTCAGGCATTTCTATATCCATCAATACGAGATCGTAATTTGAATTTTTTAATTTCTCAATGGCAATTTTACCATTTTCAGCTATATCACTTTTAATATCGTATTGTTTAAATAAACTTAAAATAAATTTTAGGGGAGTTCTAAAAATAGAATGTTAAAAACAATCTAATAAAATCGTATCTAAGCATTTAAATTATGGAATTATTTTATTTCTATTTGCAGAA
>Ga0163149_10004057_pt1 | contig 16266 bp, 10 predicted proteins | sample OliLakLV19MP5G1_FD_148604 | JGI IMG/M metagenome (GOLD analysis project Ga0163149, IMG submission 148604) | Freshwater microbial mat bacterial communities from Lake Vanda, McMurdo Dry Valleys, Antarctica - Oligotrophic Lake LV.19.MP5.G1 | ecosystem: Environmental > Aquatic > Freshwater > Lake >...
TTTATCGGTTGTGTTGAGTACCTGAAAATTTGCGAATGAAGCATTCAGGTTGATCCTGAATTTTGAGAAGTTACGGTGAGTGAGGTAGCCATCCAGGTCCCCCTTGTTTCTAAGGGCATCGTAGAGGGTGAAGTTTTCAAAAATAATTTTATTTGGCGTGATGTTTAATGCCCCGTTAAATGTGTATAGCGTTTTAAGATAGTCGACCATAATTTGGCCATCTTCAATATTACCTTCACCGTTTATGATGGGCTCAATAAACGTTCCTTCAATTTTATATAAACCGGAAAGGGTGCCGTCCATTTGTGAAAAAATCCCTTTCAGGAAGGGCTCAATGATTTTCACGTTTGTTTTTTCCAGCGTTGCAATAACACTGAGTGGACTTTTTTCCTGTGGGTCATAATAACCTTGCAGCGTAACTGTTCTTTTTTCCAACCGGTCGATGGTGAAGTTAATATCAAAACGCTTTTCCTCCCTATTCCAGACATTACTTCCGTCCACGGTACCAATTAGAAAGTCATCCACGGTCAGGTCGTTAATGTTAAGATTATTTTGAAGGTAGAGATCATGATAAAGATCCCTGGCTTCAAGTTTTCCGACCACAATTCCTCCGAAGCGGGATCTGCTGATTGAGTTTAGAATGTTCAGATTGAAATCAGTAAAGGACAGGCTAAGACTTTGCGTTACATCATTCGATATAAAGCCATCCAAACGGATCGCCTCTTTCTCATAAACTAATTCCAGGTTGTGGATAGCCCACTCTTTACCTTTTAGCAGGGAGTAATTATTTTGATTCACACTCCATTCTTTATCCAGGATTTTAATTCGGGTTGGCAGAATTTTAATTCGTGTGCTGTCATTCAGAAAGTCAATTTCCGATTGCAGTCTTACAAAATTGTTGGTGCTATCCTGATCAAAATCAAGGTTGAAATCAATATGATCCTTGTCCCATATTATTTCCGAAAACAGATTTTTCGTTTTAAGTGCCTTGGATATTTTCTGTCTGTCGGAATGTATCGTAAACATAACCAGCGCAGCAGTGCTGTCCCGTATTTTCGATCCAGAAAATTCTAATTCGTTATCGTAGAAATATTTCCCTTTGTAAGAAGCGGTATCGATCAGCGAATAGGCCTGAAGGGAGGATGTCACTCCGTTTGAAAATTTCCCTTCGATGACTGTTTTAAGGGAAAGTGTAGCCGGTATTTTTGATAATTTTAAAAGAGGATTAATGTTGTTAAGCTTTATCGTAAAGGCAGCAAAATATTCTTTTTCGTTATCAACTTTGTTGTTGTAATAATTGACAAGTTCATTTTTATCATTTCCAACATTTAATTGAAACTCTTTGAATAACTGTGGGAGGTCGCTGAACAAAGTGGAATAATAAAAATCACCCACTAAATCTACATCCGCATAGGAACTTCTCAACAATAGGTTGCGCTTGTTGTCCAATAGAGCTGATCGCACGTAGATAGAGTCAATCTCGAGCGACTCGTCCTGATACTTGATAAATGTATTTTGTAACACGATACTTCCAAACAAGCTATCGAGTTTTAAACCTTCCGTGTCGACTTCGGCCTGGGTGTGAATAAACAGCGGTTGGTTTGCAAAACCCAGCCGGTCAACAAAAAGGGTATCAATGATTGCTTTTATTTTAATGATCTCTTCGCCTTTTCGAACGTTGATAGAGCCATCGGCCACCACTTGTAAATTAGGATCATTGATGGTCACTTTGCCATTAAATAGTTCTTTGGCAAAACGAGCATCGGTGACGATGTTTTTATAATTGTATCTTCTGATGCCGATAGAGTTGATTTCACCGGTTAATCTAAAATCGGCAGTTTCTTGAGTGAATCCTGTGCCGCGTATTATGCCGGTAAGTGTAGCCCGTTGGAAATTGACGGTATCTTTTAAAAATAATCCAAGATTAAAATTGTCCAGCGCGAGTTTCCCTTCAAAAGAAGATCGATCCACATAGTTCTTATCAATTTTTAAATTTATGTCTGATTTAATTTGACCAAAAGAGCCCTGAAACTCGCCATTGGCAACAAAGTCTTCAACGAATCCGGTAAAGGTTCCATTTAATCGAAACTTACCGAGCAGTTCAAGTCGTTCAAAGACATTTTTTGGAAATAGAAATTCCAGGTCACCAATGGCAATATTTCCCTCTCGCACGTTGAGATTGATGAATGTTTCATTTATGGTGGGTAAGCCATCCAGTTCAAGCTTTCCCTTCAATGTTGTATTCCCAATCCGGACTTCCATATTCTGATAAAGCAACTTGGAAATTTTGCCGGTTATTTTTCCGCTTAGATAGATCGGCTGATCAAAAACCATTTTACCACCCATAAAGCGTGAAAGATCTTCGGGGGTAATCACTGTTTTTTTTAACGCTGCATGAATCGTTACTTTATTATTGAAATCGCTCAAGTCGCTCATGGCATTGTATTTAAATGCCAGCGTGTCGGAAAGAAAACTGTCTCCGATCTTGGCCTGCAGTTTGTAAAACTCCATACCACTTTGCGATACCCTGAAGAAAGTGGATAAATTTTGAATGGGAAGTTTTGCGTTCTCTTCTACAGCAAGAAGTGAATTCAAATTGAATTCAATCGTATCTCCGATTATCTTGAAATTTTGAGCATTGGCTTCATCAATCGCAATTTGGATGTGATTGAAGTCAAAAACATCGCGCAGTAATTCCTTTTCCGGATCATGCAAAGCAAAGAAAGTATTGTGGATTACAATTTCTCCAATATTGACTTTGGCACCGCCACCCTGACCGGAACCGGAGGTCAGCAGTTTATTGATTTCGTTAATAAATAAATTAATATTTAAATCCCTCAACGTGTCGCCAATGGGAATCTTAATGAGATTGACACTGCCACCCTCTAACGAAACACCATCGATGTTTATATTTTTTTTCTGTAGTAGCGAAGAAATCCGAAAATTGATCTTCAGGCTTTCTACTTTAATCATATTGTTTTGAGCCGGATCTTTGATGGTTAATCCTTCCATTTCAAGTCGATCCCACCAGATTATAAAAATCCTTTCATAGGTGATGTCAAATCCGGAGATGCGTGAGAATGCTGATGTATATCGGTTTGCAATATATTTTTGAGTTGCTGGTAGCTGAAGTAAAATAAAGCTAAGCAGTAAAAGTATGACGAGCGTAGAGGCCCCATACAGAAAGGTTTTTTTGACCCATTTAAACACGCTATTTTTAATAACTTGCAGTTTCATTTGCTAATAAAATGCATCCCGTTATCCTTGCCATCGAGTCGTCTTGTGATGAAACTTCTGCATCTGTTATTCAACATAGCAAGGTACTTAATAATGTTATTGCCTCACAAACAGTGCACCACAAATATGGTGGTGTGGTGCCGGAGTTGGCGTCACGCGCTCATCAGCAGCATATTCTGGATGTGGTGAATGAGGCGATGACTACAGCAGGGATTTTACCTTCATCGTTAAATGCAATTGCCTTTACTAAAGGCCCCGGCTTAATGGGCTCTCTACTGGTGGGTGTGTCTTTTGCAAAAGGCATGGCTTTGGCGCTGGGCATTCCGCTGATTGAGGTCAATCACATGGAGGCTCATGTGCTGGCCCATTTTATTAACGATCCTAAACCATCCTTCCCCTTTCTTTGCCTAACCGTTAGTGGTGGCCATACTCAATTGGTGAAGGTGAAGGACTATCTCGATATGGAGGTGATTGGAGAGACGCAGGATGATGCGGTAGGAGAAGCCTTTGATAAAGCAGCCAAAATCATGGGGTTGCCTTACCCGGGCGGGCCGCTGATTGACGAATATGCGAAGGAGGGCAATCCCAGGGCGTATTCATTTCCGGATACAGCTATGCAGGGGCTCAACTTTTCATTTAGCGGAATTAAGACGGCTTTTTTGTATTTCCTTCGCGACAGGTTGGCGGAAGACGCGGCATTTGTGGAAAAAAACAGAAATGATATTTGCGCCAGCCTGCAATCGCATTTGATATCCATGCTTATGCAAAAACTTAGGAGGGCAGCCAACGAAACAGGCATAAAGCAAATAGCTATTGCGGGAGGGGTGGCGGCTAACTCAGGATTGAGAGGTGCTATTCGGGATGCAGCCGCGAAAAACAGGTGGGAGGTTTTTATTCCCGACCTTCAATATTGCACTGATAATGCGGCCATGATTGCCATGGCTGCTCATTATAAATTTCTTCAAAATAAATTTACAACGTTGGATGTAGCACCGGTTGCAAACCTCGCTATTGGGATATGAAAGTGATTTTTAAACCGGGAGATGTGAAAGCATTTACTAAAAAAGTAACGGAATCGGATGTGGCGGCTTTTCATGGCACTATGCTGCATCCGGTGTATGCTACATTCGCTCTAGCGCGCGATTTTGAATGGTCGTCAAGATTGTTTTTTTTGGAAATGAAAGAGGATGATGAAGAGGGCGTGGGTACTTTCTTGCAGATCGAGCACCATAGTCCTGCCCAAATTGGGGAAGAGGTTCACATTTGCGCCACCATTGAATCAATTAACGGTAACGAATTAATTTGTATAATAGAGGCACGATCGGGAGAGCGTATAATCGCCACTGGCAAAACGGGTCAGAAAATGCTAAACAAGGAGAAACTAAAAAGAATATTTGGCCATGGCTGAAAAGCGATTTTCTGACAATATCAATATTCGCAACAGACAGGCTACTTTTCAGTACGAGTTGCTCGATAAAGCCGTGGCGGGTATTGCCTTGAAGGGGACTGAAATTAAATCCATACGCGAAGGCAAGGTCAATTTGCAGGATGGCTATTGTTACTTTGCCAACGGGGAGGCATTTGTGAGGGGAATTAATATCACTCCCTATGCCCAAGGCACCCACTATAATCATGAAGCTGTTAGGGAGCGAAAACTGCTGATGAAGAAATCAGAACTTTCCAGGTTGGAAGCCAAGGTGGAGGAAAAAGGCCTTGCCCTGATACCGATTCGGCTTTTTATCAATGAACGCGGTCTGGCTAAACTGGAGATTGCTTTGGCAAGAGGAAAAAAACTTCACGATAAGCGGGATAGTATCAAAGAAAAGGATTTGAAAAGAGAGTTAAGCAGAGTTAAGTTGGGTTAAATGAAAGACGGCATAGAAATATTGGATTATGGTGTAAGCCGGTTAGCTCTCGTAGCCTTGCGTAATGCACCTCATGCAGATGCAAGACAGATAACGCAACTCCTTTTTGGTGATCATTATGAAGTACTAAAAAAAACGGAGGCTGGGGATTGGGTGTATATAAAAATTCATTTCGATGAATCAGAGGGATGGATTGATGCAGAACAACATCACGCTATATCAAAAGAATACTTTGATCAAATCAATCACGCTAACTTCAAAATCACAACGGATCTTACCTGCAATATTTTATTTAAGAAAAGCCCTATTACTATTTTGCTGGGCAGCATAGTGCCGATCTCAAATTCTGAGCTTTTTAAAATGGAAGAGCAGTTTGCATTTAATGGTGAAGCAAAAAGCCTTGGACAAAAAAGAGATGTGGAGTTTATAAAAACCACGGCTATGAAGTATTTGAATGCTCCACATTTGCCAGGAGGGAAAAGTCCTTTTGGCATAGATGCGGCAGGGTTGGTACAGATGGTCTTTAAAATAGCCGGTTACTCCTTGCCACACGCGCTGACCCACCTGGCATCCGAAGGCAAATCAGTAAAGTCCGTAGGCGAAGCCATTGCCGGTGACCTTGCATTTTTTTCGCGGAGGGATGGCGAGATTTCTCATGTTGGAATTATTCTCAGTGACGAGAAAATCATTCATGCATTTGGCCGCGTGCGGGTTGATCATTTGATGGAGGAAGGAATTATGCGGGCGGATTCTAAAATTTACACCCATTATTTGAAGGAGATCAGGCGAATTATCAACCCAGCGGGATAGACTTAATTTTCCGGTAATTTATGGTCTTGATAAACCCGAAGATTCGGTTTACCTTTCAATATGAACAATCGCGTATTGGTTCTGAATCAAGATGATAGTCCGCTCATGGTCTGCTCCGTGCAACGTGCATTTATTTTGGTTTATCTCAATAAAAGCGAAATGGTAAGATCGGCCAATGGTCACAAACTAAAGACCATATCACATTCGTATCCGATGCCCTCCGTGATCCGATTAAACAGGTATGTACATGCACCGTATAAAGGGGTAGCGCTCACCCGACAAAATGTATTCAAGCGTGATAATTTTGAATGTCAGTACTGCGGCACACGAAGAGAGTTAACGCTGGATCACGTGATACCTAGTTCACGCGGAGGTCAGCACGCGTGGAATAACCTGGTAACTGCCTGCAAGCGATGCAACGCGAAGAAAGGCGACTTCACCCCGGATGAAGCACAAATGCTTTTGAAACGGAAACCACACAAACCTTCTTACGCACTCTTTTTGCATGATAACAACAGCCCGCACAATGAGTGGGATGATTTTTTGGAGTAAATCCCTTTTAGTTAGGTAGTTACTTGTGAATAGCTGATTTTTGTTTTACTTTTCTTAAGTTTCGGCTTTATCTATTTTCCCGACAGAACTTGAATTGATGAACAAGTTATTATCGTTGTGTTTAACACTACTGATTTCAACGCAACTTTTTGCGCAAGATAATCCTCCTTTGCTTGGGTTTGATATTAAGCCTTCAAATAGTGGTCCTTCTTTTATTAATGACATTGCGAAAGATGCTTCCGGGAATATTTATGTTGCCGGTGTATTTGGCGGAACGATGGAGACTTATGGTCTAACTAGCGCAGGAGGCAATGATATATTTTTTGCGAAATTCAACTCAGTTGGCTCGTTGGTTTGGATTAAACAAATTGGAGGCACCGGGGATGATCAGGCAATATCAATTGCTTTTGATCAGACTGGATCCACAATTTTTTTAGGAGGTGTGTTTAGCGGTACCGTTGATTTCGATCCGAACGCAGGCACAGCAGCTTTGACTTCGGGCGGAGGTAGAGATCCATTTCTTGGAAGGTACACCACTGATGGTCTGTATATGTGGATTGGTAATATTAGTGGTGCCGCTGATGGCCAGATAAGAGACATTGTTTGTACGTCAACTGATGTTTATGTTACAGGACTATTTTATGGGACAGTCGATTTTGGGTTTGGAGGGGGAGTAAGTAATCAAACATCACTTGGTGTTGCTGATGCATTTATTGCAAGATATGCTATGACAAGCGGCACAATTAACAACATAAGAATTATTGGGGGAGCAGCCGGAGAAGATTATGGGTATTCAATTGCAACTGATGCTAGTTCCAATATTTACATTACAGGAGTTTATAATGGTACGGTAAATTTTGGCAACACAAACCTCACTTCGACTGGTAATATGGACATGTTTTGTGCAAAATATACTTCCAATCTTTCTCCAGTTTGGGCAGTGTCTTCCGGTGTAAATGCTACGAACGATTTTGGTAAAGCAATTACGGTTGATGGATCGGGAAATGTTTATATAACTGGATCTTGGTATACTGGAGTTTGGATTCAAAAATTTAATCCCTCAGGTGTTTCTCAATGGTCTACTTCACTCTGTCAGTTTGGTGGGGGAATTGGCGAAGGAGAGAGTATCGTGGTTAATACAGATGGAGATGTTGTAGTTGCAGGATATTTTAATAGCAGCACTGGTTTTGCAGGTGTATGTTCAGGTCCTTACTATTTTACTTCTCAAGGAAATAATGATTCATTTGTTGCAAAATATAAGGGAGTTGATGGGGCCTTTAAATGGGTAAAGACTATTTCAACTACTGGCCCTGAAGAGTATAGAGCTATTACTTCTGATGCTACTAACAATTTTATTACTGCGGGCTATTGGGCTACTTCAGTATCAAATTATTCGTTGCAGATTACGAAATATTTTGATGATCCACCTTCGCAGCCAGCAGCACTTACTTTTTCAAATGTTACAACTTCAGGATTTAACGCTACTTATGCCCCTACATTTTCGCAACCCTTAAATGGACAAGGTGGATTTATCATCGTAAGGAAAACTGGAAGTGCTCCAATGGATATTCCACCGGATGGCATTGCACCTGAAAGTTATTTTGACTTTGGTGGCGCAGAGATACTTGGGAGTAGCACAGTAATAGGGTATTCTTATACAGGTTCGGCAACTTCATTTATACAAACAAGTGCGCTTCCAAATACACAATATTATTATGCGATTTATGCGTTTAATGGCTATGGAAACTACTTGCAAACCAATCCACTTAGAGGAAGTCAATTTACGTTAGCAACTGAATCTACGGCTCAACCAACTAATTTAACATTCAACTCGTTTACCCAAACTTCTTTTAATGCAACTTTTACAGCATCTTCTGGAGGCGCTGCGGGATATTTAGTATTACGAAAGACTGGATCGGCTCCAACCGGGTTGCCATCAGACGCTACGGCATATATTGTAGGCGCCACAATTGGCGATGGTGTGGTTGCTTATTCAGGACCACTTACAACATTTTCGCAAGCAGCCCTTACTGCTGGCACTGCTTATTACTATCAGGTTTTTTCTTACAATGGCAGTGGTCAATCTTTAAACTATAGAACCATTTCTCCATTATCAAATAATACGATAACTACTCCACCCAATCCAACAGCGATTGCAGCAACAAGTACAACTCAAAATGGTTTTACCGCCAATTGGAATAGTTCGACATCGGCAACAAGTTATCGACTTGATGTTTCTTCAGACAACTTTGCCACCTTCATTACACTATACAATAATAAAACAGTAGCTGGAATATCAGATCCAGTTAACGGGCTCAATCCTAATACTAATTATAAATATCGCGTGCGGGCAGTGAATGCATCCGGTACCTCGGGCAATTCAAATGAGATTTCGCAAATAACCATAACAGCCACTCCGGTTGCTACTTCTGCAACTTTATTTTCTCAAAATGGATTTACTGCAAACTGGAATTCTGTCGCTGGAGCAACGGGTTATAAACTTGATGTTTCAGATAATAACTTATTTTCAAGTTTTGTGTCGGGTTTCTCAAACAAGGATGTGGCTGGTACAAATTCAATAGTTAGCGGGTTGAATAGCGGAGTTACATATTACTATCGGGTGAGATCATACAATCCGGCTGGCACTTCACCCAATTCAAATGTCATTTCCCAAATAACATTACCCGATGCGCCAGTTGCAAATTCAGCTACTTTGATTTCACAAACACAGTTTCAGGCAAACTGGAATTCCGTTACAGGGGCTGTGAGCTATTTATTAGATGTTTCGTTAGATGGATTTGTTAGTTTTATTTCTGGATATAACAGCAAGCCTGTATCAACAATATCTGATTTAGTTACTGGACTTAGCCCCGGTCAGGTGTATCAATATAGGGTGCGGGCAGTTAATTCTGCCGGAACTTCAGGTAATTCAAATACTATTTCTCAGGTCACTATTCCCCCGGCACCAGCACCTATTGCATCCAATTTCAGCCAAACCGGATTTAGAATTAGTTGGCCTGCCGTACCAACGGCAATCGATTATTTAGTAGATGTATCACAAGATAATTTCACTACTTTTTTATTGGAGGCAAAAACGGTCACAACTACTTTGCTGGATGTTATCGGTCTTTCTGCCGGTACTAATTATCAATACAGAGTGCGTTCGCGAAACCTTTCGGGCACATCCCCAAACTCATCTACTTTTACTCAAATTACAATTCCAGCAAATCCTGTTTCTAATCCTTTTTCCAATGCGACTGCTAGTTCATTTATTGCCAATTGGGAAGTAGTAGGAGGTGCCACTGGTTATGAAATAGATGTTACCCTTGCCAGTGATAATTTTGCATCTTTTGTAACTGGCTATAATGCAAAACAAGTTCCTAATGTGGGTGATTTCATCATAACGGGACTAAATCCAAGTACTTCCTATCGCTATCGGGTCCGAGCTTTCAATTCAGCCGGGGTTTCGGATAATTCACTTTCCAGGTTGGCTGTTACCACCGATGCAAGCGGAGGGGGTGCGCCTACACTGCCTGCGGTAACCGTTGTGGAGAATCAGAATTCACAATCATCTGTCAAATCTTCGGTGAGTGGTGGCTTTGGCGCAAAAACCATTGTATTTAAACATCGTAAAATCACTGAAGCCAATTTTACATCTGAAACGTCTACCACCCTAACCGGTACAAGCTATGAAGCACCCATAGTTGCATCGTTTCTTGATGAAATAGGTATGGAGTACTACTTCCAGGTAACGGATGAGCTTGATAAAATATCAGAAAGTAATAGGGCCTATGTTTATAAAACAGTGTCTTCTCAAAGTATTCCTCTGCTAGCGTCTGCAGGAACGCTATCGTCCTATCGGATTATCTCAGTACCTCTGAAGCTCGAGTCAAAAGATATCCGGGATGTATTTGCACCGCTCATTTCCCTTTATGGTGGTTATAATAAAGAGAAGTGGAGATTGCTTCGTTATCAGAATGGAAAGAATACAGATTATGATGGATTATCAAGAATTGATGAAGGTAAAGGATATTGGTTTAATTCACTGGAATCTGTTGACATAAAACTTTCTGGTCAGGCGCTGCCCGTTAATCAAGCCAACCCTTTTCAATTGCAATTGGACAAAGGTTGGAATCAGATCGGAAGCCCTTTCTTATTTGATATCGACTGGGATGATATACGCGCTGCCAATTCATCAGCAGATGTGGATGCTGATTATCTTGTTTTTGATGCAGGCAGTGTAAGTTTTAAAAAATCCAACTCAATCAAGTCCTGGTCAGGAGGATTTGTTTATGCCAATTCAAGTCAGACATTGCAACTACCGGTTACTCTTAAAAATACGGCTGGTGGCAGAACGAAAGAAACAACGGATATGAGCTATTCGCTGGATCAACCCAATTGGTTTGTGCCCATCACCCTTACTCATGCTGAAGGATTGAATGATTATAGTGGCTTTGGCATGCATCCGGAAGCAAGTAATAGCAAAGATCGGTTTGATGGACAAACAGTTCCCCGTTTTATCAACTACCTGGAGCTGAATTCGTATCATGAAGAAGCCTTCACACCGAGGTTTGCGCGTGATGTGGTGCCTGCCATGAACAGTTACACGTGGACCTTTACTGCAGAATCCAACTTTAGTGGAGTAAATGCTGAGTTGAAATGGGACCCATCCGTTTGTGGTATTAACACCGCCCAACTCTTATTGTATGATATCGGGGCGCAAGTCCTGGTAGATATGCGAGAGCGTGATTATTATAAGTTTGAACTCAGTGAGAAAAGACAATTTAAAATCTATTACAGCATCGATGAAAAATCGCTGCGCCCTGATCTTGACGGCCTTGGAAAAGCGTATCCCAATCCATTTATTGAATCGGTTACTATACCCTTTATTACCAGTGAGCCCGACCGGAATGTAGAAGTTGCGGTATATGATCTGTTGGGTAAGAAAATAAAAAGCCTTGTCAATGATCGTTTTGCACCAGGTCATCATGAAGCCAGCTGGGATGGAAAGGATAATCAGAACGTGAGGGTTTCACAAGGCATATACCTATATCAACTGATTTCAGGAAACAATACGATGATGGGAAAATTAATTCTCCGATAAAAAAGCATGAATATGAAAATTGCATCATTCATCTTTTTTCTGATAAGTCTTGCTTTCACAGGGCTTGCGCAGGATTTTAATATAAAGAAAGTCGAGCAGGTGGGTGATAAAATTAATCTATACTATGATTTATTAGACTCCACGGACGTCACCAGGCGTACTTACACCATTGCGCTATATTCCTCACGGGATAGTTATACGACACCACTAACTAAAGTTTCCGGTGACATTGGACAGACAGTTCGCCCCGGAGGAAACAAAAAAATAACATGGAATGCGAAAGAAGAACTGGGTGCTGAATTCAATGGGAAGGTTGGTTTGGAGGTGAGGGGTAAATTGTTCATTCCATTTCTTCGGCTAGAAGGTTTTGGTGACAAGAAGATCCGAAAAAGGGGAGTAAAGGAAGATGTCACATGGAGTGGAGGCCGCGCCAACAGTCTTATAAACTTTGAACTTTATAAAAAAGGAAAATTTATTGCGGCTCCCAAAACCAACATAGCGGTGAGCCTCGGCAAACAGGATATTGTTATTCCGGAAAATGTAAAGCCAGGAAGTGGTTATCAATTTAAAATTGCCGACAGTAAGGATAAGGAAGAATATATTTTAACCGATGAGTTTCAGGTTCGCAGAAGATTTCCTTTGGGCCTGAAAATAATTCCAGTCATCGGAGTTGGTGCATTGATTTATTTCCTCACGCGCACAGAATCAGACAATGATATTCCAGATCCCCTTGACATAGGCATAGCAACGGGTAAAAATTAAGTCTTATTATGAAAAAACTACTATTTCTTACACTCATGCTCGGATATGGCTGGGGATATAGCCAGACGTTTAGTGGAAAAACGAATGAGATTGTATTGAATTTTAAGAATCCCATTCAGCCAGTCACCAGCCTTCCTATAATTATCTGGGAGAGTCCGAGAATTGAGCAAACGTTCAGTCAGGTAAACTCCCTTGACATTGAATTCATGGTTAATTCGGAGGTGCCACTTAAAAATGTAAAGATGGTGTTAGGTGATGGCACAACTATTATGGCTGAAAAGCCTGTTGTACTTGAGTCCAATGAACTTTCGAGGAAGGTAAAACAACATTTAACTCTTTTTAATGGTCAAAATTCAATTGAAGTGGTGGTTGAAAACGTGAATGGAGGTGCCATGAGTAGTTCCAGATTTGTATTGGTTGGTAAAGATGCCATTGCCAATGCGGTGGACATTAACCGAAAGGACATGGCGCTCATTTTTGCTACCAATAGTTATGATGATTTAAATAACCTAGTCAATCCAATTGAAGACTCAAATGATATTGCTGAGATTCTAAGAACTAAATTTGGGTTTGTAACGGAAGTGATTTTAAATCCTACCCATGAAGAGATCTATGAAAAGATATCAGAATACAATGCTAAGAGGTTTAATCCCCAGGATCAGCTACTGGTTTTTTTTGCAGGGCATGGCATCTATGACGAAAATTTAAGTGAAGGCTTTGTAGCGGCACGTAATTCTCTTGCCAATGATAAGGGTCGTTCTACCTATATACCACATTCTATACTTCGTCAACGCCTTGATAATATCAAGTGCGAACATATATTTCTGGTAATGGATGTTTGTTTCGGAGGCACATTGGATCCTGAGTTTGCAAAGAATCGAAGCACTGAGAATGGCGATACTTCTGACACTGATCTTCTGATCAGAAAGTTATCGCAGAAAACCCGAAAATTTCTCACCAGTGGCAGCAAGGAATACGTGTCCGATGGGGTACCAGGAAAACATTCACCATTTGCGTCTTTATTTATTCAGGCACTAAAGGAAAGTGGAGGCAAGGGTAACCGGATCATGACGCTTTATGATCTATATCCTTATTTTCAAAGAATGAAAACCCAGCCTCGATTTGGTAAGTTTTCTGAGAAGGATGAATCTACCAGTGATTTTGTCTTTGTGGTAAGCCAGAACTGAAGAACCTTAAAATCATACCAAAAGGATTCTTGCTGTAAAATCCTATCTGATCATTCTTATAATTGATTAAATAGGTAACTTCATATCCTGAATGTTAAAGGTTATGAACAACTTCAAAATCATTGAAGACAAGAAGATGGTTGGTCGCCTTATCACGATTGCCGAGAATGCTATAAAAGGTGCTGGTGATGGCCGGATTTCTCAAAATGACTCAGAGAAAATTTTTGCTGCCGTTAAAGATGGGGAAACCTATACCGAAATTGAAAAAGATACCATCGCTTACATCAGGAAGAATTTCAATTGGACCGAGGCAGCTGACAATTGGTTCAGAAATCAGATTTCAAGTTGGCGGGCTCATCCACACAAAATTATCAGAATGACTCCACGTGAAATTTCGTCCGAACATTTTTCGTCTTATGATGTGTTGAAAAATTCGGATGACAGGGCAATCAGAAAGCACGACCTCCATACTGCGATGAACGAAACACGCAGTGATCATGACGACATTGGCCTGATCATTCAACTGGCCACAGGCGAGCGCATTGAAGTGCTTTGCAACTTTATAGAAATGAGTGGTGACTTTGTTGAATTAAAAGGAGGCTTCATTATTCCTGTGCATGTCATTGAAAAGGTGGAGATTTAAAATCGGAGCGTGAAAGTTGTTTTTACATCTGGCATGGAAATAACGGTGAGCGAGCCATTATGCATTTGCATGATCTGACGCGAAAGTGCCAGTCCAATGCCTGAACCGGTTTTTTTTGTCGTAAAAAACGGAACAAAAATCCGATCAATAGCTTCTGGAATAATGCCGGGTCCATTATCTGTAATTTTAATGATCACGGCATTTTCAGCATAGGTGCTGTTGATTTCAATCTTTCCATGAAGAGAGAGATCCGCAGCTTCAATCGCATTTTTAATTAGATTGATAAGAACCTGTTCGATCATTTCTTCATCGGCCTGCACGGTAAGATATTCGGAATCGCAATGCGTGAAAAATTGCAAATTCTTTTTTTTGAATTCAGGCTTTAGCAATTGCGTCACTTTTTCAATCAGGTCTTTCACCCGAACCGTTTTTAGTTTCGGCTGTGGCAAAGAAGTGTATTCGCGATAGGCATCAATGAATTTAATGAGACCTTTACTACGGTTTTCAATGGTCTCCAACCCATCGCGCAAGTCTTCGGCACCTTCGGCTTTTAATTCATAATCATTACCTTTTTTAACAAGTTCGTGATCGAGTATTTCGCGTAGTGTGGAAGTAAGTGACGAAATGGGTGTAATCGAGTTCATGATTTCGTGCCGCAATACCCGGGTAAGGTTCTGCCAGGCTTCCAGTTCCTGACGTTGTAGTTCTGTCTGAATATTTTGAAGGGTTATCAATTTCACTGTGTTGCCGCGAATACGCAATTCGGTTGCCTGAAGGGTAAGAAGAAATTCCGTTCCGGATTTGTATAAGGTGCTTTTGCCGGGTTGCACTTCCTGCAACGCCTGATAGAATTTCGGATTATAATTTTCCAACTCATGCATGTTCTTGATGTTGAAGATGCCCACAAAACGTTTGGCGTTGGCATTCATTAATTGAATGTTACCCTCGGCATCGTAGGAAAGAATGCCGGTGCGAACTTGTTGTACAATAGTATTCAGATATTGCCAATGCTCTTCTTTTTCTGAGCGGGCTTTGCGAAAGGCTTCCAATACTTCATTGAATGCTGTATTTAGTTCGCGAAAACTATTGCCCAGTTTATTGTCGCTGGTGAAGCCGGAAATAAAATCTGAGTATTTAACGGATTCAAGAAAACGGGTGAGTTTACGATTCGTTAGAGAAGTGAACCGATACAACTCTACCAGTTGACCAATAATGATCAGGCAGGTGAGCCCGGCAGCAAAAATCATGTTTGGCCGGTTGACCATGTACACAAACATGGCGATGGCCGCGCCAAGAAGAAGCACGCGCAAAGCAATACGAAACCGGAAATCATTGAATATCATAAGATGATTTTACAAGCCATGCTTTTCCAGCCTGCGGTAAAGCGAAGAACGTGTGAGTCCCAACTCAGAAGCTGCCTGCGTGATGTTGCCGTTATATTTCTTCAGCACTTTGCGGATCAGCAGTTTTTCTACTTCCTCAAGGTTAAACTGATCGAGGTTAACTTGTTGATCTCCTTCTTTCACACTGGTGGTGGAGAAATTGAAATCTTCGGGTTGCAACACCGATGAGTTACTTAATATGATAGCCCGCTCAAGCGAGTGTTGTAGTTCGCGAATGTTTCCCGGCCACGGATGTTTGCTCATGCGTATCATGGCGGCTTCACTGATTTTGTTCACACCTTTTCCATACTTCGCTGAGTAATGTTTTAGAAAGTGATTAGCTAATAGAGGAATATCTTCGATTCGTTCGCGCAAGGGAGGTATTTCCACTTCTATGGTGTTGATGCGATAGAGAAGATCCTGACGGAAACGGTTTTCCTTCACCATGTCATATAAGGGCATGTTGGTAGCGCAGATCAGGCGTATGTCGATCGCAGTATCCTTGTTTGACCCTACGCGGCTCACTTTTCGGTTTTGAATCACGGTAAGTAGTTTTGCTTGCAAGGGCATGGAAAGATTTCCGATTTCATCCAGGAACAAGGTGCCATGGTTTGCCAGTTCGAATCGTCCGGGACGGTCTTCTTTGGCATCGGTAAACGATCCTTTCTTATGACCGAATAGTTCACTTTCAAAAAGTGTTTCGGTGATCGACCCTAAATCAACA
>Ga0163149_10004071_pt1 | contig 16234 bp, 7 predicted proteins | sample OliLakLV19MP5G1_FD_148604 | JGI IMG/M metagenome (GOLD analysis project Ga0163149, IMG submission 148604) | Freshwater microbial mat bacterial communities from Lake Vanda, McMurdo Dry Valleys, Antarctica - Oligotrophic Lake LV.19.MP5.G1 | ecosystem: Environmental > Aquatic > Freshwater > Lake >...
CTCCAAGACTAACAATTAAATATCCTTGCACCTCTGGCGATTGCTTAATTAACGGATCTGGTAAATATCCATAAAACCGGTTCCTGAAATTCTCAAACTTCAAAAAACCTGCTGTGGTACCGTATCTGCTAAAGGCCTTACCGAATAGAGATAGTTCCGTATTTCCGCTTGATGAATTTTCTTTGTCAACAGGGCCCGTGCCGTAACTTTGATGAAAGAATTTCAAACCATAAAACTTATCCTTGCTTCTCTTATTTGTAAGGTAAGCTTCCAATAATGGTGAGGCATAATTACCAAAACCAGCGCTCAAATAATTTCCATATAGCTTGGCAATTTGCTCTTGTTGAAGTCGCAAGGGTCGTATGGAAGGGTTATAGTCGGAAGCTGTGAAATTTAGATTTTTAAAATCATACGTAATCTCAGGCTTAATAGGTTCTACCGGACGAGGTGGTACTTTTTCAAAATTGCGATTCGCCTTTGGTAACACAATCTGGCGCTCCTTCACGATCTCAATCTCCACCTTCTCAATTTCTCCTTCTCCCCACTTCTCCTTTTCTTTCTCCTGGGCAAAAGAGTTCATACTCATGCCAACCAACAGTGCCAGATATTTTATCTTGTTTATTCTTTTAATCATCATTCACAAGCTCGTTTAATTATCGACTGTATCAGCCTTCAATTGCTTCTGTTTATTGACTTCTTCGTCTGTAATTTTCTTTAACTTTTCTCTGGCTATTACTTTAATACTCTCCTGAGGGAAATTATCAATTAAAGAGTTGAGCGTGCCTTTCGCCTGAAATGTATCACCCATAGCGAGATAGTTATCGGCCAATAGCAAGAAAGACTTCCCAACCCAATCAGGATACGCTGCAAAGTCCGTATTAAGGCTTATCAGCGTTTCATAGCATTGCTTATTCTGCTTGTTTAAATATTGAATTTCACCTAGTAAGTATTTGGCTTCCGCTCCATACTCATCCTGAGCAGAATTCAGTGTATTTAAAAATTCATCCTGGGCAAGTTCGTAGTCGCCTTTGGCCATTGCTGCTTTACCAAGATACAGTGAAGCCTTATTTTGAGCGCCTGCATTTACATTTCCCTTTTCCAAAATAATTTGTGCGTACTGCGATGCTGAATCATATTGAGCAAGCAGATAATGTGATTCCATCAGTCCCGACCACGCACTGTATTGCTCTTTCTTATTTCCGGCTAATCGGGCTAGTTGATGAAAATAAGGAATGGCGCGGTCATAGCGACCAAACTTAAACTCCAATTCCGCCATACGTCCAATCACTTTGTTGGCGAATAGAAAGTTTTTATCGGCAGCTATTTCTGTATAAATCTCAAGAGCCTTATTGTTTTCTTTTAGCCGGTAATAGGCTTCTGCCTGATAATATTTGGCTTCGCTTAAACGCGGACTTTCAGGGTATGTATTGGCATATAGCGCAAGGCTCTGAATTGCACGCTGATAGTCCTGATTAAAATAAAGATTCTTTCCTGATTCAAACTCTACCGATTCAATTCCCTTGGCATCAGGATGCGAAACTTTAAACTGACTTAAATGCTTGTCAAACTCTGTAGATCGGCCCGCGAGATTTAATGCCTCCTGTAGTGGCAACAATACATCATTGCTAGCCGGGTGACTTGCATAATTTTCGATAACGGTAATATAATCCTGGGCAGTCTTATCATACTCTTTTAAGTTGAAATAGGAAGCAGCCCTTCGTGTAAATGCGTAGGGGGCAAACCGGGAAGTAGTGTTGTTCTGAATGAGCTTTGAATATCCCTCTACCGCCAAGGCATAATTGCCCTGCTCAAATTCAAGCTGCGACTTTTGAAATAACGCTTCATCGTAAATCCGGGATTGAGGATAATTCTTAATGACATTATCAAACTCCGCGGTAGCCTCTGGGTACTTTCGCATGATGCCAAGGATTATACCCGACTGAAGATGGGCAAAGTCGGCATCCGGTGAGGTCAATTGAGTAACCTTTCTATAATTGACAAGCGCATCTGGGTACGACTTACTTACATAGTAGCAATCAGCAAGTCGTAACACACCATCGGCAAGATTCACCTGCGTGCGTGGAGATTTATTTACAAACTCCTTAAAGTTGAACAAGGCACGGTCATATTGTTGCAGATTATAATAGGCATATCCCAAACCATACCGCGCTTTTAGAATCAAGTCTTGATTGGCTAATCCTGAAATACCTATTATGCGCAAATAGTTTTCTGCTGCCTGGTCATATTTTTTTCCAATGGAGTAGGCTTCACCGTTCCAAAAACTTGCCTCCGCCTGATAGACTGGATCCACCGGGTATTTCAGTGATTTCTCGAAGAACTCCACCGCTGCCGGGTAATCCTCTTTATTAAATAGTTCAATGCCCTTCAACATGGTTGCTTTTTGAAAGGCCCTTTCTATAGCAGGACTTTTGCGCGGCAACGCTTCTATATATTCGATTGCCTTATTGTAATTAGATGCATTCACATAGGCTTGAGAAAGCAACTCCTTTATTTCATCGGTATGGTTGCTCTTGGGAAATGTGACCAGCATCTTCTCAAATTCAGAAATTGCCTGATCGGGTCTGCCCAGGTCATATGAAATTTTCGCAAATTGATAAGTGCTTTCTTCCACTAGCTTCTGATCGCTCTTGAACTTGCGGGCAATATCAAAAGCAGTGAGAGCCATGGGCTTTTGGTTTTGTTTCAAGTAGAGCGCACCTAAGTAATAGGATGAATAAAAACCCACTGAGTCTTTATCGGCAAACGATGACTTAAGATATTTCATTGCCACGACATCCTCTCCCAGCGTATAGGCAGCATAACCTGCCCGAAGTAATACTCCTTTATCCGCCTTCTCTTCACGGCCCGTCAAATATTGATTATATCCGGTCAATGCATTTTTAAGATCCCCTTTTTTGTAATAAGCTTCCGCAGAAAGAAGCGCAATCTCCTCCTTGTTGGTCACGCCTTCCTTTCCTTCTATTGTTCTGACATAGGCGAGCAATGCATCGTAATCCTGTTGCTTATTATACACATTGGCGATCACATAGGGAACCACTTTAGCATACGACTCATTTTGCTCGGCACGCTTTAGATCGGTGAGAGCCGCAGCATAGTCGGCCTGGCTGTGTTCGATAAACCCGGCATAATAACTGGCAGCCGGCCCGAAGAGGCCTCCTGTTGATTTAATATTATTGAACTGGGTAAGAGCTTCCTTTAAGGATTTTAAGTTGAACAGACTATAACCCCATCGGAATCTGCCGTTATTTTGCTGCTCCACATTCAGTCCGCTAAAATCAACCTTCGAATAAAATGACGATGCCTTTTTATAGTTCTTCTCGATGTAGTAGAAGTTTGCTAAGTCGTAATTGGCAGTAATCGACTTGGGATGTTTGGGATAATGCTCAATAAAAGATTCAATTTGCTTTTCAGCATCGCCATGGTACAGATTGAGGGCACAAAAGGCGACATAGTATTCCGCATCGGCACGCCTTACATCGGCTGAAGGTGTGACGGCAATAAACTCAGAAAACACCTCTCGGGCGGCACCATATTGTTTATGATCCAACAACTCAAGACCCTGGCTGAATTTTCTCTCTGACTGTTGTTGCGATAACAGGTTCTGAGAATAAGAAGTAAAAGCAACGAACACTGAAACGAGAAGAATAGTATAACTCTTCATTCAAAGTTTTTTCGTAAAACAGAAAATATTAAAAAATATTGCAGGTAAAGTTTAAAAAATATGCTTGAGTATCCTGCCTGTGTCAAAATTACTCAATCTATTTCGAATAATCAGTATGCTTCCGCGATGAAAATCAATAGTGGGCAACTTCACTCGTTGAACGGCAAAATGCTCACAAACGATTTCCGGATTTTACATGAGTCGAAAAACCAACTCTTTTAATATCTCACCTTCCTCGATGCTTCCGCTGTTTACACCTTTAAGTTTGAGGTCAGCATCCTTGAGCAAGGTTATATTATCAATAATTTTTGCCAACGGATATCGCCTTGAAGCAGTGCTATAATCCCGAGCTGCATAGGGACTGATTTTTAAAGCAGTAACCAGGCTTTTATCAGACGTATCCGATAAGGTTGCCGCCACCAGAAGTTTACTGAAGAACGAGTATAGGAAAGCCACCATAGGGATGACCGGGTTCTTTTTGGTGTTTCTTTCAAAGTAAGCAGCAATCTTGGCAGCCTGGTAGGTGTCTTTTGTTATAAAGGCCTTCTGCAACTCAAAAATATTATATTCCTTGCTAATGCCCACCCTACTTATTACCGTCTCGGGTTTAATGGGAGTTTCCTTCGCGCTATCAATCAAGACTTTGTCAATTTCATTGGCGAGGCGACTTAAATCATTACCCACATACTCCGCTAACATTCTGATCGCTGCATCCTCAATTCGATATCCCTTTTCAGCTATGTAGTCTGAAATAAACTCCCCCAACTGATTCTCAAAAGGTTTTTTGAATGTGAGTGAAACTGCCAGCTGATCGGCTTTTTTTCCAAGTTCTTTTCTTTTATCTAATGTTTTGTGTTTGTGACACAAAACCAGAATCGTGGAGGGCAACGGATTCGATAGATAAGAAAGAAGCAATTTCGCTCCTCCCTCTTTCTGAAGATCCTGAATATCCTGAGCTTCTTTTACAATGACCACTTGTTTCTCAGACATCATGGGAAAGCGTTTGGCGTGTGTTAATATAGTGGCAACAGAAACGTCCTTACCATACACAACAAACTGATTAAATCCTTTCTCCGACTCAGTCAGCGCATTTGACTCTATATAATTTGACAGTAAATCAATATAGTAGATCTCCTCCCCTTGTAGCAGGTAAACCGGCTCAAATTTTTTGGCTTTAATGCTTGCCCACACTTTTTTAGCTGCTGCATCCATCATCGTATCTTTCTTTTGGGTGCTAAGTTAAATGCCGTAAAGGCACCAACCAAAGCCCCGGCCAGATGAGCCTCCCAGGATATTCTTGGATCAGCCGGCATTACCCCATAAAGAAAAGCACCGCCATAGATCAATAAAACAAGAATCGCCACAGTAAAAGAAATAAAGTCCTGACGTACCAAACCAAATAATATAAGGAATGAAGTAAGGCCATATACAAGACCACTGGCACCAATATGATATGAATCACGGGGACTAAATAACCACACCAGAATATTGGTATAGAAGTAGCATCGAAAAAAAACAGTGCCTCCTATTCGTTCATAAAAAAAGTAAAGGACGGACCCTAAAAACAGCAGTGGGAACGTGTTGGAAAGTATGTGCTGATAGTTGCCGTGAATAAGGGGTGCGGCAAAAATGCCAATGAGCCCCGAAGCGGTGCGTGGTCTTATTCCAAAGACTCCAAAATCAAATCCGTAAAAAAATTGAATGCTGAAAACCAGCCACATTATAAAAACAATACGAAACGGGACCACCGAACTACCGAAAAACCCCACATTCGATTTTTGCATTCTCCTTCTTAAAAAGATGAGGGATCCTTTATCATATTCAAGGTAAGGTATTGAGCCTCTTCAACACCCACCGACTTTAAGCCCAGCACCCCTCCTGATGACTTTGCGATTTCCACAGCGATCTCTTTTAAACTCTCAAAAAGTTCAACGGAGAATTCTTTATCAAGTCTACCCAGAATATTATTTAGTTGTGCTAATTCTGCTATCACCTTTGGAGCCCTTTCCTTCTCCTTAACTGGAAACCCTTGAATAACAATCTTAAGTTTATCCTCGAAGTCGCTTCCGACCTCATTATAAAACTCCAGTAATCTTGATTTGCTGGCTTTCTTTTGCCTGTTGGTGGCAAACCCAATTGCCTTTCTTATCTCATTTTGATCAATGCGACCATCGGCACCGGCTATTAAGATGCACACAAGCATGGGCGCCTTATGCATCAATTCTATTTCTGCTGAGGTGAGTGATTTAAATTCTGGAATCATTGAAATTTCCTTTTAAAATTAATATCATGCATGAAACGAGTAAGATTTGTTCAAATTTTTATTAATTTAACTAAATAATTTAACCTGCTTTTAAGCGACCTACTAATTAATTATGTCTGAAAATGATCAGGTCAAGGTCTTTGTCGTTGAGGACGACCCCGCCTACACCAAATTCCTAAAATACGTACTTAGCTTAAATCCTGACTTCGATACTGAGTTTTTTTCTACCGGAAAAGACTGCCTGGCTCATTTACACAAGAAACCTACTGTAATTACGCTTGATTACTCTTTACCTGACATGCCAGGAGAAAAGGTGTTACAGTCAATACGCGAGTTTGACCCCGATATAAGTGTCATTATTGTTTCGGCACAGGAAAAAATTGGAACCGCGGTTGAATTACTTAAGGGCGGAGCTTTTGATTACATCTCCAAGGATGAAGATGCAAAAGACCGGATTTTAAACTCAATTAAAAACGCACGCAACAAATCTTCCTTAATCAGGGAAATTGATAGATTAAAGCAGGAAATCACAGTAAAATACGAGTTTGAGAAAAGTATTATCGGATCCAGTCCAGCCATTAAAAAGGTATTTGAGCTACTGGAGAAAGCCGTTAAAACACAAATAACTGTATCGATTACCGGAGAAACAGGCACAGGAAAAGAACTGGTAGCGAAAGCGATACACTTCAATTCGAAAAAGAAAAACAAACCCTTTGTGGCAGTCAATGTAGCTGCCATTCCAAAGGATTTGATTGAAAGTGAGCTATTTGGGCATGAAAAAGGTGCCTTTACCGGAGCCCTTGCCAGACGAATTGGAAAATTTGAAGAAGCCGAGGGTGGAACAATTTTTCTGGATGAAATCGGTGAAATGGATTTAAGCCTTCAGTCCAAATTGCTGCGGGTGCTGCAGGAAAAAGAACTTACCCGTATTGGAAGTAATCAGGTAATTAAGTTAGATGTAAGAGTCATTGTAGCCACTCACCGGAATTTACATGAAGAGGTAAAAGCCGGAAGATTTCGTGAAGATTTGTTTTATCGATTATTGGGTCTTCCCATTCACCTCCCTCCTCTCCGCGAACGGGGGCAAGACATGATCATTCTTGCCAAGCATTTCCTGGATCAGTTTGCCAAGGAGAACGATTTGAAGAAATTAAAAATCAGTGGGGAAGCCCAGGATAAACTTCTGAAATATCATTTCCCCGGCAATGTAAGGGAGGTGAAATCGGTGATGGATCTTGCTGCCGTGATGGCGGATGGTGGCGAAATACTAGCCAAAGACATTACGTTCAATACCATTCTGGATGAAGAAAATTTCTTATTGAAAGAAATGACGCTGGAGGTTTATACCTATCGCATCATTCGCAGCTACCTGAACAAATATGACAACAATGTTCTGGAGGTAGCTCAAAAGTTAGACATAGGCAAATCTTCCATCTATCGATACTTAAAGGAAATGGAAGCAGCCGGTATTTAAATTAGAAAAGGAAATTACATGAAATCTCTTTCCGAATATGTAAAAAAAGGACTCTTCTACAAGCCTGTTGTTGAAGTAGGTTCTGATATCATCTTTATCGTTAGGTACGAAGGCCTTATTCTGTATTGCAATAATTCGGTAAAACAACTCGGTTATAAGGAAAGCAGTATAGTAGGAAAAAACTTTTTCGATTTCATTGACCCCTCCTTTGAAGTCGATTTTAAAAAAGAGTTTAAAAAAAGTACTAACAGACGTTTTACCAAATCAGTTGAATTTCAGTTTAAGTGTAAGGACAAATCATACAAGTTCTTTGAATTCAATTCCATTAACCTGAAGCAAAAAGATGGATTGGAAGGGCTGATTTTAGACTGTCGTGATATCTCTCAAAGGAAAAAAGACGCTGATGAGTTGCTGCGCGCTCAAAAAGCAAAAGAATTATTCTTAGCCAATATCAGTCATGAGATAAGAACTCCGATCAATGGAATTGCCGGTATGGCTGATCTATTAAACCAAAATCCTTCCGCAGAAGATCAGACCTTATACTTAAAGGCGATAAAGACCGCATCTGAAAATCTGAAAGTAATCATCAATGATATTCTTGATCTGGCATCGATCGAGTCAGGTAAGCTCAAGTTTGAGAAGATTCATTTTGACCTGGATAAAACTATTCGTTCGCTCGTTGACACCTTTCGCCTTCAGTCAAATGAAAAGGGTATCCTCCTGGAGTATCATAAGCACCCTAATACACCCAGTGTTTTTATTGGTGACCCGGTGAGGCTGAATCAAATTTTAATTAACCTGATAAGTAACGCATTAAAATTTACGCATCAAGGATCCATTCACATTGCCGTTAGTCTCGAGCAAATAAAAAACAAGGACTATTATATAAAATTTGAAATCAAGGATACCGGAATTGGAATACATAAATCCAAACTAAGAACCATCTTCGAGAGTTTTAGCCAGGCGGATGCTAGTGTGACACGCAAATACGGTGGCACTGGTCTGGGGCTTACTATTGTGCGTCAATTTGTAAAAATGCAGCACGGCTCCATTAAGGTAGCCAGTGAAGAAAATAAAGGATCTGTTTTTACCGTGGTTATCCCCTATCGTATTGGAATTAGGGATGAGCAAACATCGGGAGGAAAAATCGGATTAAATAAAACCCTTCAATTGCACAACGCATCCATTTTGTTGGTAGAGGATAATGATATCAACCGTCTGTATGCCGGAAGCATTCTTAGAATGTGGGGATGCCCGTTTGAAACGGCAGAGAATGGAGAAGTAGCGATTGAAAAATTTAAAAATTCACATTTCGATCTGATCCTCATGGATATTCAAATGCCGGTGATGGATGGCTTTGAAACTACCAAAGTAATTCGAAAGTGGAATAATGAAAAAAGTAAAATTCCCATTATTGCGTTGACCGCCAATGCCACCCAAAAAGATATCGATAAGTGTATTTCTCTTGGAATGAACGACTGTTTGACCAAGCCTTTTACCCAAGATGATTTGCTTAAAATACTTGGTAAGCATCTCGGTAATAAATTCCATGTCATTCATTCATTAAGCCAGCATGCTTCAAATAAGCAACATGATAAGGTAGACTTTAGTTACCTTGAAAAAGTATCTGGCAACAATAAGGACTTTATTAAAGAAATTGCAGAGGCCTTTATAAAATCAATCCCCAACAGCATACACGATCTGGATAAACATGCCGATCATGAAAATTGGATCGAACTGGCAAGAATAGCCCATAAAATAAAACCCAGCATCACCTTGCTGGGGGTTCACAATCTAAAGGATAAAATTGTAAAACTTGAGGAGGAAGCTAAACTCCACAAAAATCCATGGCTGATAAACAAGCTCTCCAAAGAGATCAGTTCAGAACTTAGAGAAACCCTTGATTCTTTAAAGATTCAAATTAGTTCCTATTCATAACCATCAACTTCTTTCTTACTGACGTTCCTCCCGGGCCACTAATGACCACGTAATACATGGCATTGGACAATGTTGATACGTCTACCTGCAGAAGGCCACTGGTTGATTTTGAGAAGTTACCTTCTGACACGGTAACACCACGTTGGTCAATAATTTTCCATTGACTTTCAGAATGAATTTCTCCTGGGATTCCAAAGTTAAACACACCGTTTGCCGGATTAGGGAAAATCTGAATGCTATTTAAGTTGGCGATCATAACAGGTTCATTATCCTTCACACCAACGATAGGTGTTCCACTCTTTTTAGGAGCCTTCGTCACAATGCTTTGATAGATTTCTTTGGAGTTTTTATCCTGAATAATTCCTATCAGTATCAGCTTTGAAGGATCTGCAATGGAAGCGTTAATCTCAACGTCCAGCTTGGTCTTAATTAAATTTTGGCCCTGTACAAAAGGCAGGTTAATGGTTTCACCATCGCTTCCGAAAAGCTGCCTGCGCAAAACATTCTTGAAAGGATTTGCAAAGCCTGAAACAGACACATCATCCTCAAGAAGAGCAACATGAACAACTAAAGGAACATTCACGGCCTTCAGTGCCTTTAATGTCAGTTGCACACTAATCGTTCTACTGTTGCTGGTTGGTATTGTATCCAGAGTCAATTCAAATTGGGGATCCACCAGGGCCCTTCTATCAATCTCGACTTTGTTTAACTCGGTGGTTACACCGGTAAATTTACCAGGAATGAGTATACCATCCATAATGGAGTAGGGAGGTTGAGAAATGCCATAGTACAAAGCACGGGCTGCTGGATCAGCAGGATTATCTCTATTTAATAAATCTACGCCCGAGAAATTAACGTGGTATTGAATATTACTGAAATCTGAAGTTTGACGATCTACGGTTATTTGGTCTTGTAATAAAGTATTCAAATAACTATCCGCACTTAAACTTGCATTTAATGTAGAGGCGGTAAAATGTTCAACTAGCACATTTCTCTTCTTCTCTCCTACAAAGAAATTATCGAAAGCAAAACCATCAAATGTTGGTGGGGCCAGGGGATTGCCATCATTGCTGCTAAACGCTATCCTTAATCTCACCTGACTACGACTGGCAATTGGAATCATGTCTAGATTAAATCGCGCATTTTTCCATTGAGTTTGCTTATCGGTCCATCCGTAGTTACCAATCGGTTGTGAGCCTGGGTTAGAGAAAATACCGGCTCCGTTGAACCAGTTGATACCTTCATCACGAGTGAGCTGACCTGCAGGAGGGCCAACGATTATCCATGTAATACCGCCATTGGTTGAGTATTGCAGGACAGCACCATCCAGGTTGGCTTGAGCATCTGAGAAATAATCCAATGCGACCATTGGTCTCTTTAATTGTGTTAAATCAAAGCATGGGCCGTTTACTACAGAGTTTTCATTTGAAAAATAGGTATTGGCATTTCGACCCGTCCACCAGACTTTACTTCCTCCGGCTGCTGAATTAATGGTAGCCCCTGCGGGAGGTCCCCACACCCAACTTGTATCACTTTTTACAATATTAAATGGTGTTGAATTAGTTTTATCGAAAGCTTCTGCAATCCAGCCTCCATCTGTCAATTCAAATTCCTCGAGGTATTCTGCGCCCGCTACTGGTGCTACCGTATTGTAAGGAAGAATAAATACCCGTTGCGTAAGTGTATTGCTGCAGCCATCATTTGTAAGTACGGTGAGTTTTGCATTGTAAGTGCCAAAGACTGTGTATTGGTGATCCGGGCTTTTAAAAGTACCTGTGGTATTGCCTCCATGAGTTCCCCCGGGCACGGCATCATTTGCACTGCCGGTAAGTATAAAGCCATCCCCAAAATCCCAACTATATGAATCAATCACGCTAATCGCTCCCGGGTCAGTTTCGTCAAGGAACTTAGTCTGATCATTATTACAAATTGAAGACCAGCTATAATCTACCTCAGGGACATCACCCACACGAACAACAAACGGTGCACTAGCCGTGGAGCAGCCCTGACTGGTATTCACTCTCAGAGTGACATTATACGCGCCTGATAAATTATAACGCTTACTGGGATTTTGAAGTGAACTAAAATTGTTATCACCAAAATTCCACTGCCAGTTAGTTATTGCAGCCGGGAAAGGTGTTGGATTAATCGTTGAATTATCGGTAAAGACTACATCACTAATAATACAATTGTTTGAGGAGGTGAACTGAGACAACGGGCTCGCAAAAATCCGAATTGATTTCTCCCTGAAAGTAATTGCACCAAATTGATTTTTGAAGGTGTAGCGGATGCGGTAGCTATTAGAAACGATACCATCAGTTTGAATAAAATAATCAGCTCCTGATTTAACAATGACCATTCCGGCAGCGTTGGTTCCTTCCGATGTGAATTGTGTCTCAGGCGCAAAACCATCTGCCGGAACAGGGAATCCCAATAACTTAACAAGTCCTAGATTGGCACATAATTCAAATTCGCCTGACGCATTCACCAGAGCGCCCTGCACCCCAAAATCAACAGTAGTTACCGGATTTACAAAAACTTCCTGAGTATCAGAATTGGTACAGCCATTCACATTTATAAATGTGTAGGTAATAAAGTTGGAGCCAAGTTCTACTGCCGATGGATCAAACGTTACCCTATCCACTACATTTACGAATGTACTTCCTATAACAGAAGTTGCAGGAGTAATGGTGAATGCACCTCCTACTTGATTACCGGTAAGAGTAATGGGGGCATTATTTTCAACCATTTGGGATGGTGCCCCTGACGGTAGACCTGTAAACACAACCACTGGGAGCGGATTGATCTTCAAGTTCATCTGATCGGAAACACTGGTGCATGGTCCGGCTCCATCAGGATCCAATGCCGTTATGGTGAGTGTTAATGTTGTATTGATTTCAGCGGGATTACTAAATGAATAAGTTGGCTGAATCACAGTTGCATTGGAATAGGAACCTATCCCACCCGTCCAGGCTACAGAAGTACTTGCACCCGACTGTGATCCTTGCAGTATGATCGATGGAACATCTTCACATAATTGAAGATCAGCACCTGCTGAAACCAAGGCAGCCCTATTGATGGTAATATTGATATCTTCAAACTCGGTGGTACAAGGCCCTGATGGACCATCAGAATCATTTGTTGTTAATCTAAGTGCAATTACATTACCTACATCCAATGGATCGATCGTGTATTGTGATCTCACATTTGATCCCGCCAAGGTAGAAGCAGACAATGTACCCGATCCTGAAACAACACTCCATAATGCACTGCTAGCACTACCACCAATTATTCCTGACAAATTAATTGGATTCGTTAATAGATTCGATGGTTCGCATATAGAAAAGTCTGCTGGTAACGTAACTGTGGGTCTCCTATTGATTTGAATATGAAGTAAATCTGATACCAATGCACAAGGGCCTGTTAAGTCTGGATCATTTGTTTCTAATCTAAGCACAATGGCAGACGCGATATCTGCAGGAGCCACCGTGTAACTGGCAGTTATTTGTGTGCCTGAAACCACACTCGCTGAAATTGATCCCACACCTGACACAATCACCCAGGTACCAGAAGTAGCGGCCCCCCCTATTGTTCCTGTTACAGGTATCGTAGTAGGTTCACACTCTTGATAATCAATCCCTGCATCAACCGTGGGTATTGGATTTATCGTAACTACAATATTCTTCATTGGCCCGGCACAACCATTTGCTGTTGGGGTCACCTGGTAGGTTACTGTTCCTACAGAAAAGTTAGTTAAAGTTAAAAGCTGATTTATTGTCGAGCCATTGCCATTGATGGCCCCGCTTACGTTGACTGAAGGAACGGCAACCCAGCTAAATGTTGTGCCTGTTACATTTGCTGGACCTGCATTAATAGAAACCAACGCATTTTGTCCACTGCAAATTGTTATATCTGAACCGTTAGCCGATGGTGTTGGCAAAATGGTAACTACATAGTTTACCGGAACTCCTGAACATCCATTTATCTGTGGTGTAATCGTATACGTTACAAAACCTACTGTATTGGTTGTGTTAACAGGAGAATCGATGATGGTCCCTGCACCGTTAGTGGCGACTCCAGTGAATGAACCGGTGGTACTTGAGGTCCAAGAATACGTTGTGCCTGAACCAGTGGTGGAGGTTGGTAAAAAATTCAGAGTTGCTCCGCTACAAATCGACTGTTGCAATTGAAGCGGTGTACTGATAATTACAGGTGTTGGCTTTACATCCACGGTGATCTGTTGACTGGCGCTTGGTGCACATCCGGATAGTATGGATTCGAATTCATAAGTAACGGTTGCAATTGCATTGGTAGAATTGGTCAGTATCTCGGTAATAGTTTGTCCATCTGCATATAATGCACCGGCAATCAAAGATCCTACCGCTGTTCCATAGTTAACTGTCTTTAACCTCACTTGCGCTCCTGCAACAGTTGTATTCAATGTAATATTTGTCTGAGTGCCAGAGCAAATCTGGGCGGATGAATTCGTTACCGATAAAGTCGGAGCAGGAAGAACAGTCACCGATGTAGTTTGTGTGGTTACGTTCAAAGGACAAACTGGATTCGTTGGCGTAGTTACACTGAACGTATAAGTAATAACAATTGGACTATTGGTATTATTAACCAAATTCCCTTCCGCCAACGACCCCGTAAGAGCAAAAGTCGCTCCGGATGCATATGCCCCGTTCCCTACTGATCCGTATATCACACTTTGTAAAGCAATCTGAGCATTATCTGTTGGGCTAACAAAACTTATAGCCGGAGTTGATCCGCTACAGATAGTCAGAGTACTATTGGTAACCGCCAAACTCGGATTTGGGTTAACTACTACAGCGGTTGTAAAGATGGTACCATTGGAACATCCGTTGCCTGCTACAGTGAACGAGTAGGTAACGGTGATCGGACTGTTTGAATTATTTACCAAAGTCTCGCTAATAATCGAACCGGGTATATAGGTTGTCGGTGATGAAAGGGTTCCTATTACTCCGCCATAATTAATGCCCGAAAGTGTTATAATAGCTCCTGTTGTCGCACTATTTAAGGTGATATTAACCGGTGTGCCGCTGCATATTTCTGTTTTTGCATTTGTAAAACTCATCGTTGGAGTTGGATTTACAATCACCGAAGTCTGTTGAGAAACTGGGTTATTGCATCCATTGGCCGCCACACTAAACGTATAAATTACGTTGACGGGAGCATTCGTGCCATTTGTTAAAAGCTCTGTTATCTGTTGTCCATTTGTGTAGGTGACAGGCGCAGTTAAAGTACCGGACGCTCCGTTGTAATTAACGCTTGTGAGAGTAATTACACCTCCTGTGGTTGGGGTATTCAAAGTAATATTCACAGGTGCACCCGTACATATTGATGATGCTGAATTCGTGATCGTAAATGTTGGACTAGGATTCACGGTAATCGTAAACGTCTGAGCTGTGCCCACACAACTTCCATTGAAAGGTGTAACCGTAAGGGTTGCTATAACCGGACTGGTGCCCGTATTAATGGCTGTAAACAAAGCGATATTCCCACTGCCGCCAGAGGGTAATCCTATACCCGGTGTGTCGTTACTCCAAACATAACTGGTCGCTCCGCTACCACTGAAAGTGATCGCACTTACCGAACCCCCATTGCATACTATCTGATCGGCAGGGTCATTTACGGTGGCCGTAGGATTCACCGTTATTGTAAATGTCTGAACACTACCTAAACATGTTGTTCCATTCGTATAAACCGGTGTAACCGTGATAGTCGCAACCACTGGACTGCTTGTCAGATTATTCGCAATGAATGATGCAATACCCCCACTGCCACTGGCCAATAATCCTATCGATGGGGTATCATTCGTCCAGGTATAACTCGTGCCCGTACCACTGAAGTTGATGGCACTAACCGTACCTCCGTTGCAAACTACCTGGTCAACGGGATCCGCAACAATCGGAGTGTGGTTAACGGTGATTGTGAACACATCCGGTGCTCCTGTGCAACTGCCATATACGGGTGTTACCGTGATAGTCGCCACCTGTGGGGCCGCACCGGAATTCACGCCTGCAAATGATCCAATGTTACCACTGCCAATCGCTGCCAGGCCAATCGATGTATTATTATTGGTCCATGTATAACTTGTCGCTACTCCACTAAAATTAATTGCAGTAGTAGCCGATCCATTACAAATCTCCTGATCTGTAGTTGCAACCACAGTCGGGGTCGGGTTAACCGTAATAGTAAATATTTGAACGCTACCAGTACACGTTGAACCACTGGTATAAACGGGAGTAACCGTGATCGTAGCAACAACAGGACTACCCGTCACATTAGTCGCGGTGAACGATCCAATATCACCTGTGCCACTGGCCGCTAGCCCTATCGATGGTGTATCATTAGTCCAGTCATAACTGGTGCCCGTACCACTAAAGTTAACCGCAGTTGTGACTCCTCCATTACAAACTACCTGATCAAGCGGATCCGTAACCATCGGTGTAGGATTCACGGTGATCGTAAAGGTCTGAACGCTACCGCTACACGTTGCTCCACTCGTATATATCGGGGTAACAGTAATGGTTGCAACTACCGCAACAACGCCTGTGTTTACTGCTGTAAATGAAGCGATATCTCCATTACCTGATCCACCTAGTCCTATTGAAGTATTATTATTAACCCATGTATAACTCGTTCCCGTACCACTAAAGACAATAGCTGTCGTAATCGCTCCATTACATACGGTCTGATCAAGCGGATCAGTAACCACCGGAGTATGATTCACGGTAATCGTAAACGTCTGAGCTGTGCCCACACAACTTCCATTGAAAGGTGTAACCGTAAGGGTTGCTATAACCGGACTGGTGCCCGTATTAATGGCTGTAAACAAAGCGATATTCCCACT
>Ga0163149_10004075_pt1 | contig 16224 bp, 15 predicted proteins | sample OliLakLV19MP5G1_FD_148604 | JGI IMG/M metagenome (GOLD analysis project Ga0163149, IMG submission 148604) | Freshwater microbial mat bacterial communities from Lake Vanda, McMurdo Dry Valleys, Antarctica - Oligotrophic Lake LV.19.MP5.G1 | ecosystem: Environmental > Aquatic > Freshwater > Lake >...
CGGTATCTGGGTGAAAGTGCTGCAGATTCCGCGCGACCTGCTGTATGGCGGCATCCTCGTGTTCGCAACGCTCGGCGCCTACAGCCTGCACCAGTCGTGGGTCGACCTGCTTATGTTGTACGTTTTCGGGTTGCTGGGCTTCGCCATGCGCCGCTGGGGCGTGCCGGTGGGGCCGGCGGTAATCGGCCTGATCCTCGGGCCGCTGGCCGAGACGCAGTTCCGCCGCGCGCTTTCCATCAGCCAGGGCGATGCGGGCGTGTTCTTCACCCAGCCGATCTCGGCGACGTTTCTCGCCATCACCGCCGCCGTGGTGATCGTCCCCTGGATCGTGCGCCGCTGGCGCAAGCGCCGGCCGGCCGAATACCAGGCGCAGCGCGGCCGTCACGCGGACGTTTCGAAGCGGTAAAATCCGCGCTTTTGCGCCATCAACTCTTCTCAAGGTCGGAACCCATGGACACATCCCTGCTTTCCAGAACCGCGGCCGCCATGGTCGCCGCCGGCAAGGGCGTCCTCGCCGCCGACGAGTCGGCCGGCACCTGCGAGACGCGGTTCAAGTCGGTCAGCGTCGAGTGCACGGAAGACAACCGCCGCACCTACCGCGGCCTGCTGTTCTCCACCCCGGGCGCCAACAAGTACATCTCGGGCGTGATCCTGCATGACGAGACGCTTCGCCAGTCCGACGCCTCGGGCCAGCCGTTTCCCGCGATGCTGGGCAAGATGGGCGTGATCCCCGGCATCAAGGTCGACAAGGGCGTGGTCAACATCCCGCTTACCAGCGGCGGCGAGAAAGTCACCGAGGGGCTGGATGGCCTGGACAAGCGGCTGGCCGAGTATTTCAAGCTCGGCGCGCGCTTTGCCAAGTGGCGCGCGGTCATTACGATTGGTGATGGGATCCCCACGCACACCTGCATCTACGCCAACGCGCATGCGCTCGCGCGCTACGCGGCCGCCTGCCAGGCCGCCTCGATCGTGCCGATGATCGAGCCCGAAGTGCTGCTCGAGGGCAAGCACACCATCGAGCGTTGCGAGGAGGTCACCGAGGCCACGCTGCGCGCCACGTTCGCAGCGCTGGCGGCGTACAACGTGTCCTTTGAGCACACCATCCTGAAGGCGAGCATGGTCGTCTCCGGCAACGCCAATGCCCGCCAGGCCGGTGTAGACGAAGTCGCCGAGCGCACCTTGCGCGTGCTGAAGCGCACCGTGCCCGCGGCCCTCCCCGGTGTCGTGTTCCTCTCGGGCGGACAGTCGGATGTTTCGGCCACCGCGCACCTCGACGCGATGAACCGCCTCGGCGCGCCCTGGCCGCTGACTTTTTCGTACTCGCGCGCGCTGCAGAACACCGCGCTCAAGGCCTGGAGCGGCAAGTCGGCCAATGCGGGCGCCGCGCAGGCGGCTTTCGCTCACCGCGCCCGCATGAACGGGCTGGCCGCGGAAGGCAAATGGAAGATGGACCTCGAAAAGTCGGCGGCCTGAACAATGAGCACCCCCCTGTACGAAGCGACTATCAAGAGCCTGCCGAAGATCGCCAGCGGCAAGGTGCGCGATATCTACGCGGTCGGCGACGACAAGATGCTGATCGTGACCTCGGACCGGCTTTCGGCGTTCGACGTCGTGCTCGGCGACCCGATTCCCGACAAGGGCCGCGTACTCACCGAGATGGCGAATTTCTGGTTCGCCAAGCTCGCCCACGTTGTCCCCAACCACCTGACCGGCATCGATCCCGAATCCGTCGTTTCGGGCGCGGACGAGACCGTGCAGGTGCGCGGCCGATCGATCGTGGTGAAGAAGCTCAGGCCGCTGCCCGTCGAGGCGGTGGTGCGCGGCTACATCATCGGCTCGGGCTGGAAGGACTACCAGAAGACCGGCGCGGTCTGCGGCATCCAGCTGCCAGAGGGCCTGCAGCAGGCGGCCAAGCTCGCCGAGCCGATCTTCACGCCGGCCACCAAGGCCGAGATGGGCGCGCACGACGAGAACATCTCGTTCGAGCAGATGGCCGAGCTGGTCGGAGAGCCCCTCGCGAAGAAAGTGCGCGACCTCAGCCTGCGCCTGTACAAGGAAGCGGCCGACTTCGCGGCGACCAAGGGCATCATCATTGCCGACACCAAGTTCGAGTTCGGCCTCGATGACAAGGACAACCTCATGCTGATCGACGAAGTGCTCACTGCCGATTCGTCCCGCTTCTGGCCGGCCTCCGAGTACAAGGTGGGCATCAGCCCGCCGTCGTTCGACAAGCAGTTCGTGCGCGACTACCTCGAGACGCTCACATGGGACAAGAAGCCCCCGGCGCCGAAGCTGCCCGAAGAAGTGCTCACCAGGACCTCCGAAAAATACCGCGAAGCCCTCGAGCGGCTGACCGGCAAGAAACTTTCATAAGACGAAGAAGATGGCCGCTCCCCTCGTTGGCATCCTCATGGGCTCCACCTCCGACTGGGAGGTGATGAAGCAGGCGGCGAAAGTGCTGGACGAATTCGGCGTCGCGTACGAAGCGCGCGCGATGTCCGCGCACCGCACGCCCGACCTCGTCGAGGAATTCGTCAAGGCCGCACCCGGCCGTGGCATCAAGTGCATCATCGCGGGCGCCGGCGGCGCGGGCGCGGCCAACGCGGCGCTGTTCGCGATCGCGACGCTCGCGCTCTCCGATACCGGCCTCGCGCGGAAGCTGACGGACTTCCGCAAGAAGCAGTCGGACGCGGTTCGCACCGCGGTGCTTCCAAGGGCGTGAGCGAAGCCGTCCGGCGCGCCGCCGCGGAGCTTAGGCGCGGCCGGCTGGTCGCATTCCCCACGGAAACGGTTTACGGGCTCGGCGCGGATGCCTCGAGCCGCGAGGCTATTGCCCGGCTGTATGAAGTCAAAGGCCGGCCGGGGGATCACCCGGTCATCGTGCACTTTACGGATGCCGCCACGGCGTTCAAGTGGGCGAGCGAAGTACCTGAAGCGGCGCACAAGCTCGCTGCCGGATTTTGGCCGGGTCCCCTGACGCTGATCCTCGAGCGCGCCTCGACTGTGGGCGACTTCGTCACCGGCGGGCAGGACACGGTCGGCCTGCGCGTGCCCGTGCATCCACTTGCGCTCGAGCTGCTTGCGGAATTCGGCGGCGGCCTTGCAGCACCTTCGGCCAACCGCTTCGGCCGCGTGTCTCCGACGACCGCGCAGCACGTGCGCGAGGATCTAGGCGACGACGTGGACATGGTGCTGGACGGCGGACCGTGCGGTGTAGGCATCGAGTCGACGATCGTGGACCTGTCGCGCGGCAAAGCAGTGCTCCTGCGGCCGGGCGGGATCAGCACGGCGCAACTCGAATCCGTCCTGGGCGAGCCCGTAGGGACGCCGGACTCTGCCGCGCCGCGCGTGTCAGGGAGCTTGGCTGCACATTACGCGCCACGCACTCCTGCGCGACTGGTTGCCGCCGCCGGGATCGAATCGGAGATCGCGCGCCAAGGCGCGGAGGCCGCGGTGCTCGCGTTCGGCGCGCCGGACGCGCGTGTCGATTTCTGGGTGCGCATGCCGCGTGATCCTGTTCAGTACGCGCAAAAGCTCTACGCGGCGCTGCGCGAGCTCGATTCGAGCGGCGCGAAGGTGCTGCTCATTGAATCGCCGCCCGACACGCCGGTGTGGCGCGCCGTGCTTGACCGCCTGCGCCGCGCGGCGCGAGACTAGCCGGATGCATCGCGCGCTTCTCTTCGTCGCGGCATTGCAGGTGAACGGCGGCACCAATTTCAGGGAATTCAGGAAGAGATGTCCGCGTCCTGAGCGGCTCTCCTGTCAGTTTGTGTATCGGTACCGGTACATATGCCCGGCAAGTGCTGGCCTTCGATTCAGGGCCGCAGCAACTCCGGCGCATTCCAGCGCATCGTCTGCCTGCCGTTCTTGAATGAAGCCAGCGGCTGGGAAACCTCCGAAATCGCCTGCAACGGCGTTTGCGCGTTGATGATCACCACGTCGCCGGGATTGCCCACCTTGATGCCGTAGTCCATCAGGTTAAGGAGTTTCGCCGAGCGCTCGGTCAGCATGTTGAAGCACTCCGCAATCTGCTCGGGCCGATCGAGCTGAACCACGTTGGCGTAAAGGTTCGCCATGCGGATGAGCGAGCAGTCGCCGAAGGGCGTTGCCGGATTGAGGATGTTGTTCGACGAGAGCGAGCAGTTCACGCCGTGCTCGCAGAGCAGGTTCGCGTCCGCGACGCCGCGGCGCACGCTGTGGTCCTGGTCGCGGCCCATGAGGAAAAGGTCGGTCGCCGGCAGCACCGTGACGCCCACTCCGGCATTGGCGAGCTGCTTCGCAATCTTCGCGACTTCGTCCGGCGGCAGCAGCGAGAGCTTCGCCATATGGCCGACGACCACGCGGCCGCCGCGCTTGTACTTCTCGGTGAGTTCCCTCACCTGGTGCACGAACATGCCTTCGGGCGTGGGGCCGACGTCGAGGTGGATGTCGATGTCGCAGTCGTACTCGCGTCCAAGCTCGAAGATGCGCTCGATCTGCGCCGGGCCGTCCGTGTCGTAGCGCGGCGCGCCGCCGAGGACCTTGGCGCCGCGCTCGAGGCTTTCGACCAGCAACTCGTCGGTGCCCGGATAGTTGGTGAGGCCTTCCTGCGGGAAGACGCACATCTCCACGTCGATCGCCCACTTGTAATCCCTGGCGAGCTGCTCGACCGCGTCGAAGCCGCGCATGCCGATGGCGGGATCGACTTCGGTCTGCGCGCGCATGCGCGTGGTGCCATGCAGGATGCTCTCCTGCAGGGTTTTCTCTGCGCGCCTGTAGGTGTCCTCGAGCGTCATCGTGTGCTTGATCGGCGCAACCGCGGTCACCGGGCTGTAAGTTCGCCGCGGCTGCGGCCCGCAGCGATCGATGATGCGCGACTTGTCGATGTGGATATGCGTTTCCACCAGCCCGGCGCACGCGAGGCATCCCTTTGCGTCATACGAGGGCGCCTGCACCGGCAGCGTGCGCTCGATGGCCGCGATGCGCCCCGCCTTGATGCCGATGTCGACCGTGGGTTGGTCAGCGCTGCTGCCCGCGAGCCGCGCGTTGCGGATGATGAGGTCCATGCAGCTTCCAAAAAGCGAAAGGGCCTGACAGGATATCCGCATCTGCTACGCTTGTTTTCGTCGCTTGATCGACCGCGTAGCTGACAACACCCTAGGGAGCCCCTCCATGCCTGCCCTGTTTCGCAGCATCGCCTGCCTGCTTGTCCTTGGCTTTTCCGCGCCGATGATCACGCCGCTGCACGCGCAGCCTTATCCCGCGCGGCCCGTGCACATCATCGTGCCCTTCCCGCCCTCGGGCGCGGCGGACCTGCTCACCCGCGCTCTCGGCAAGAGGCTATCCGAGATCTGGGGGCAGCCCGTCGTCGCGGACAACCGTCCGGGCGCGGGCGGCAACATCGGCGCCGAGGCCGCAGCGAAAGCCGCCCCCGACGGCCACACGCTCTTCATGGCCGCGGTGACCACGCACGCGGTCAGCATGAGCCTCTACTCCAAGCTCGGCTACGACCTGGAGAAGGACTTCGTGCCGGTGAGCCTCGTGGCCAATGTGCCGCATATCCTGGTGGCCAACCCGTCGGTGCCGGCGAACAACCTGGGCGAGTTGCTTGCCTACCTGCGGGCGCAAGGCGGCAAGGTCAATTTCGCCTCGCAAGGTAACGGGACGCTGTCCCACCTCGAGTACGAGCTCATGCGTTCGATGGGCGGATTCAAGGCCAACCACATCCCGTACAAGGGCAGCGCGCCGGCCATGGTCGACCTGCTTGCGGGCACTGTGACGGTGTTCTTCGACAGCATCCCGTCCTCGCTGCCGCAGGTGCGCGCGGGCAAGTTGCGCGGCATCGCGGTCGCCTCATCGCGCCGCTCGCCGGTGCTGCCGGACCTGCCGACCCTGTCTGAGGCCGGGCTTACCGGGTTCGCGGCCGACAGCTGGTTCGGGATCATGGTGCCCGCAGGCACGCCGCGCGAGATCGTCGCCAAACTCAACAATGACGTGATCAAGGGCCTCGACTCTCAGGAGGTGAAGGACATCATCTCGAGGCAGGGCGGCCTCATCATGGGGAGCACGCCGGAGCAAATGGCCGCGCAGATTCGCGGCGATCGCGAGAAGTGGGGCCGCGTGGTGCGCGAGTCGGGCGCGAAGATCGAGTAGCGCGCTCCGGGCCGCCAGCAAGGCCGGCCTGCGTGGGCAGGCCTATTCGGCCTTGATCCCGGAGGCCTTGATGATCTTGGCGTACTTGGGAATGCCGTCGCGGATCATCGCGGCGAGGTCTGCCGAGGTTCCCGTGAGCGGTTCGGCGCCAGCCTTGTCGAGCGCCTCGCGCGTGTCGGGCGAGGCGATCAGCGCGACCAATTCCTTGTTCACGCGATCGATGATCGGCTGCGGCGTGCCTGCTGGCGCCACGAGCGCCAGCCACAGCGAAGCGTCGAACCCCGGATAGCCAGACTCTGAAACCGTCGGCACGTCGGGCAGCGAGGGCGAACGCTTCGGCGTGCCGACCACAAGCGGCCGCACCCGCCCGGATTTCGCGTGCGGCAAAAGTGCGGGCAGGCTGCCGAACAGCATCTCGACTTGCCCGCCGACCACCGCGGTGCCAGCAGGGCCGTTGCCGTTGTAGGGGATGTGGAGCATGTAAGTCCCGGAAACGGCTTTCAACATCTCCATCGCCAGGTGCGTCGTCGAGCCCACGCCGGCCGAGGCGTAGTTGAGCTTGCCGGGCCGCTCCTTGGCCAGCGCAACGAGTTCCTTGAGCGTCTTGGCGGGGACGGCGGGATTGACGACCAGCAGGTACGGCGACACGGCCATGAGGCCGATCGGCGCGAAGTCCTTGACCGGGTCGTAGTCGAGCTTCGGGTACACGCCCGGGGCGACGACGTGCGTGCTGGTGGAGGCGACCGCGAGATTGTAGCCATCGGGGGCGGATTTCGCGATGGCCGAGGTTCCGATCGTGCCGCCGGCGCCGCCGCGGTTCTCGATCACCATCGACTGGCCGAGGCGCTCCGAAAGTTTCTGCGCGACGATGCGCGCGACGATGTCGGTCGATCCGCCCGGCGGGAAAGGCACCATGAGCCGGATCGGTTTGGTCGGCCACGCCTGCGCGGTCGCGGTGCCCGTAGGCAGCAGCGCGAGCGCGAACAGCGCAGCCGCGAGTCTTTTTGTGTTCTTCATGCCGAATCCTCCTATCGGCCGGAGGGTACTACGCTTTCTGCACACCGGGCTTGCCGTTCTCGACGACGAATGTGGCGACAGTGCTGCAGTCGGAGTCGCGCCTGGCGACGTTATCCATGCCTCGCAGCTCCGCTGTCATTCTTGATGGCGTGATCTCCATGCGGGTGTAGCCGCGACGGTTAAGAGCGAGCTTCACGTGGGGGTTCTCGGGCAGGAGCCGGTCGAGCATGTCCTGCGTGAACGAGGCTTGCGAAGTGATGCCCGCGCCGACGAACTCGCTTGCCACCGTGGCCGAGGCGGGGTTGTCGAAGTCGCGTTTGATGTCGCCCGCGACGAACATGTGCACATCGCCGCCGATGACCACGGGGTTCGAGGCCCGGCTCTCGGCGAGGGAATCGACAAGTTTCTTCCGGGCTGCCGGGTAGCCGTCCCAGCCGTCGGTCCACGAGCGCAGTCCGGGACCCGGCTTCTGGTCGAGCCTCGCCATCGTGGTCTGCTGCGCGAGGATGTTCCAACCCGCGCGCGAGGACTCCAGCCCCGCCTCGAGCCACTTCTCCTGCGTCGCGCCCAGCATGGTGCGCGATGGGTCCAGGAGCGTGCCGCAATCGGCTACGTCCACCGTGTTCGAGCCGCCGCGGCCCGGCCGCGGGCAAGCCTGCGGCGAGCGGTACTGGCGGTCGTCGAGCACGTGGAAGGTGGCGAGGTTGCCGAACCCCAGCCGCGTATACAGCCTTGCGTGCGGTCCCATGGGCATCATCTCGCGCCGGAGCGGCATGTGCTCGTAGTAGGCCTTGTAGGCGGCGGCCCTGCGCGCGAGGAACCATTCCGGGTGGTCGAGGTTTTCCGAGCGGTCGCCCGCGTAGTCGTTCTCGACTTCGTGGTCGTCCCAGGTGCAGATCCACGGCAGCGCCGCGTGCGCAGCCTGCAGGTCGGCGTCCGATTTGTAGAGCGCGTGCCGCGCCCGGTACTCGGAAAGCGTGTGAGGCTCCGAAGTTTCGTGCCGGCGGACCTGGTCGCGCGCCCGCGAGGATTCATAGATGTAGTCGCCGACGAACACGACGAGGTCGAGGTCGTCCTTCACGATGTGGCGGTACGCGCCGAAGTAGCCCTGCTCGTAGTGCTGGCACGAAGCGAAGGCGAAGCGCAGCTTGTCCGGCTTCGCGCCGGCCGCGGGCGCCGTGCGTACGCGGCCCACCGGGCTCGCCGCATCTCCGGCGGAAAACCGGTACCAATACCAGCGCGCTGGCTCGAGGCCCGTGACCTCCACATGGACTGAGTGCGCCCACTCGGGCGTTGCGTACGCGGTGCCCGAGGCGACGATGCCGCGCATGCCTTCGTCTCGCGCGACTTCCCAGCGCACGGGGATCGTCTCGGTCGTCATTCCGCCGCCCGGAGCCTCCGGCACGGGCGCGAGGCGTGTCCACATTACGAACCCCGCAGGGAACGGGTAGCCGGAGGCCACTCCGAGCGTGAAGGGGTCGGACACAAAGCGCGGCTTTGGCTGGAGCTGTGCACGCACCAGTGAAGCGGCCGGGAACAAACCCAGCGCGGCGAGGGCTTGCAGGAACCTGCGGCGGTCTGGGGTCCTCATGCTCGGAGATTAACGCGCCCGGGTGTCATTTCGTTTACATAATATAAAACCTGGTGAATTTCCGTTTTTGGCATACAGATTGGCTTGATTCAATCAATCGACAGGTCATGCAAGCCGATGCTCGAATTCCATTGCGTTGCACTCGGCAACAAGTTTTAGGTGAAGGTCGCCTCTGCGCTGATAGAGATCGGCAGCCAAAGTCGCTTCGTCAGCGTTCATTTCTGCCAGGAACGCAAAACGCCTCGTACAGCGCGCAAGCGTTTCCAGGGGATCAGCTACACCACCCCGCACGAGCTGGCGCAAATCGTCCCAATCCCAACCGCGCGCGTCCGTCAGCTTTGCGTTCCACCGTTCCGCCGAAAAGCCATCGCGCACCTGCCACAGCTTGACGATCACCAGCTTGCGGATAAGAGGTTCCGAAAAAGGCCGGCCGGCGAAATTCTCGAGATCCCAAATGTCGCGCGGTTTGTTGCGCTGGTATGTAGCGCGGATTTTCTCGGCAAGAATTTCTTCGATGCGTAGACAGGTTAATTGCGCCGGCTGGAACGGAAGGTGCCTGAAGTAAGAGATTGGCAGCTGTTCTCGGGAGTCCGTCGGAAGCGTGGGTGCTTCCCGATTGCTTACCTGCAGCTTCAGTGTTCCCGTCCCAAGCTCATGACGATAGGCCGGCAAAATGCCCCACGACACGCCGTCGTCAACCCCGTACCAGCCCTTATCCCCCACATCGACCTCGAACTGAATCCCATGAAAAGGCGCTTCCGCGATTTCGGCAAGCTCCAGCACATAGTCCTCCGGCGATTTTCCCGAATGCAACGCCGTGAAATCCACATCGGTGGAGAAGCGACCATTCGAGCCCAGCCACGTTTTGCGTATGCAGGTGCCGCCTTTGAATGCCAGATCAGCAAGAAAACCCCGCTCCGACAGCAACTGGAGGAAGTAAGTCAGCACAACTTCCTTCTCCACGATTTCCAGGCTCCTGATCCCGGATTCATGGGCGAAGCGCTGCAACTGTGCCTGCGTCAGCACTCTCAGTTCTCGAACAGCGTATGGGGATCAATATTGACGACGACACCCCAATCGCTGTCGTAGTTGACATAGGGTTCGCTCATCCGGCGTGGAACGAGATAGGTACGGCTCGACGGTTTCATGCGGCTGCGCAAGCGCATGCGCGCAGAGTCCGGCATCTCCAGATGACCTGCGTCGCACAAGTAGCCGAATTTCTGGATCAGGGCTGTGTTGCCTCTTTTTTCGAAGTACCCGGCAGCCTTTTCCCAATCCCAGCGGCGCACAGCCTTGACGAGGATTGCCGAGGCTTCCGCGAGACCGCCCGCACGTGCGGGGTATTCGAGGCAGTCCAGAACGGTTTTCTCCTGGTCGCTCATCGGTACCGGATATCCGAACACTGGAACGCGCTCGAATCCGAATATCGATTTCTCGGGCAGCCGCGCGAAGCGGACTTCGCTGTCGTTGATGTGTTTCGTGCGCGCATGAGTGCGTGTGACGATCCAAACCAAGCTTCGTACCTGCGTTGTAAGGCCCCAATGAGCTGCGGCCGTGGAAAAGGCGATGTAGCCGTCCGATGCGAGTTGAGCGGCGAGCGCAAGCGTGTTCGATTCGCCAAGGGGCCTCGCTCCCCACTCAGGAGGAATGAGCAGGTATTTGCCGTGGCCGGCACGTGCGAGCCAGCCTTTACGCACCAGGTTTGAAAGCACTTCGTTCACGGTGCTTTCTGTGAGCGAGAACTGCTCGATTGCCTCCTTCCGTGTGATTTCGCGGCGGCCCTGCTCCGTCAGCCCCAGCACGAGGCGGCTCTCGTTTGGACCCAAGCTACGGTAGTTAATACTTGGCTCCATAACTGGCCTAAACCCTAGATTTGATTATTATATTAATCGAATACTAAGCCTTTTCGACAGAAGAGTCTAGTTCAAATATTTATCAAAAACAGGGTTAAACCCGTGTTTTGCTTATTAAGTTAATCTAAATCGACCAAAGACATCTCTTTCAACAGCGGGTTCGCTCAGCCTCCGATCTCCCCGCCGTCGATCTTGGTGATCGCCACAACAGAGGGGCGCGGCGGCATGTCCGCCCTGAAATCCGGCCAGCGCGTGGAAGGCCGGTCGAAGGTCGACCCCGGATCGTCCGAAGCGGGGTGCTGGACCGCCACGAAAAGCGTCCGGTCGTCCGGCGTGAAGCACGGGCCGGCCATTTCGGCGCCGGTCGGGGTGCGGTAAAAGAATTTCGTCACCGCGCGCCCGGGGCCGGTCGTGTCGGTGGCCCACATTCCGTCGCCGATACCGAACTTGCTCTGTGCGCGGCCCTGGTCGGAGGCGATCCAGAGGCGCCCCTTGCTGTCGAATGCCATGCCGTCGGGGCAGGCTGTCCAGCCGGCGGAGGTTGTTCCCGCGCCGTAGCGTCCGCCCTTTTCGAGCGGCCCGGCGAGCAGGAACACTTCCCAGCGATGCTCGAGCACCGAATGATCGCTCGCCCTGCCTTCGCCGGGCACGATCAGCTCCAGGATCTGGCCGTACTCGTTTGCTTCGCGCGGATTGGCCCGGTCGACTTCACTGGCCTTGCGGCGCGCGTTGTTGGTCAGGATGACATACGTGCGCCCCGTGACCGGGCTGGTTTCAACGTCCTCGGGCCGGTCCATGGGCGTGGCCTTGAGCAGGTCTGCGGCGCGCCGTGTTTCGATAAGCACGTCGGCCTGGCTGGCGAAACCATTCGCCGGGATGAGCGGCCCTTGCCCGAATACGAGTGGCAGCCATTTCACCAAACCGTCGTCGCCGAACCGGGCGGCGTACAACGTGCCATCGTCCAGGAGGCCGCGATTCGCCGCACGATCTCGCGCGTCGTAGCGTCCGCGGCTGACGTATTTGTACACGTAGTCATTGGCCTCGTCGTCACCCGAATACACCGTCACCGTGCCGTTCGGGTTTACCCACACGGTCGCGGCCTCGTGCTTGAAGCGGCCGAGCGCGGTGCGCTTGACCGGCACCGAGCCGGGATCGTAGGGGTCGATCTCGACGATCCACCCGAAGCGGTTCGGCTCGTTGGGCTCCTTTTCGACATTGAAACGGTCATGAAAGCGCGAGTAGGCGTAGCGTGACCGGGTGCCGAACCCATAGCGTTTGTAGTTCCTCGCTTCGGGCGTCTTGTTGAAGTCGCCGGCAAAGTACATGTTGAAGTTCTCTTCTGCCGAGAGCACCGTGCCCCACGGGGTCCAGCCGCCGCCGCAGTTGTTCAGCATGCCGATCACCGTGCTCCCGCCCGGATCGGCTTTGGTCCGCATGCGCGCATGGCCGGCGGCCGGGCCGGAGATACGAATCGGAGTATTCAGTGAAGAAATGCGCCGCGCGTAGCGGCTCGCCTCGACCACCTGCCAGCCGCCGCCGTTCTTGCGGATCTCGACGATCGATGCGCCCTGGGCGGCGAGCTCGACATCCGCCATTTCTTTCGTCGCGGTTTCGGCGCTCGTTTTGGGGTCCATCCCCGGGAACATCATGTGCAGCTCGGTGTACTCGTGGTTGACCCACAGCAGCCCATGGTCGGACGAGCTGGAGCCTGCAGGAAGCGGTGCGTAGGCAGTGAAGTCGCAGTTGTAGCCAAACTGCATGCCTTGGGCTTCCGCGGTCTGCCTGCGTACGTCGAACGCAGGCGCTCCGGGCAGGACTTTGTCGCCCCAACGGATCAGGACGTGCGCCCGGTAACCCGGCGCCACGGCATGATCGGGTTTCGGCCCCGGCTCGACTTCGGTGAAGCCCAGCGTCGAGCCGCGCGGGGTCAGGGTTGCGCAGCCCGCAAACGTCGCGGCGAATACGCTCCCCGCCAAGGTTGCGGCGGCACCCTTCAGCAGGCCGCGGCGCGAAACGCGTGTGGAAACGATGTCGCCGAACGAAGATTCGGGTGACGTGTTCACCCCGATAGCCTCATCGGCCGGAAAATGGTCCTGGCTCACGGTAGTCCCTCCCTGGGAAGACCGCGACAAATAGCATTCCAAGTTGACCGGACTGTGACAGCGGCGGGCGCCGCTTCAGATTTACCGGGTTTTGCCTGGCATTTCCGTATCCAGCGACGCAATCACCTGCGCGCCGGTACGCTTGCGCGCGCGAGCGTCCTCGGGCGACTCTGTGCCGACGGAGGTCTTTGCAATTGCTTCGTACATCTTCGCCGCGCCCTGCATCGTGAGCGGCGTAAGGCCGATCGCCTCGAAGGTGGCGGCAATCTCTTCGGTTTCCGGAACCCACCGGTAGGCCTTGGGCGGCATCGAAGGCAGGTTGCGCAGGATCCAGTCGCGGATTGCCGATTGGCTTTCGGCCAGCTCGGTGTCGAGGACTTCTTCAACACCGAGGCGGCGTGCGGCGATCAGCAGCTCAGTGAGCAATGCAACCGTTCCTTTGGTCACGCCGCCGTAGCACATCTTTACCGCCGCAGCGTCGCCGACGCGCGCGCTCACTACGCGCACGTCGATGGCTGCGTGCTGCAAGCAGGCAAGTTCGCTGGCGTTCGGCCCGCAAACGTAGAGCCGGATGCGCCCGGCGCCGCGCGGCGGCGGGCCGATGATGCCGCCGTCGACGAATCGCGCGCCCGCGGATTCGAGCAGCGCCTGCATCTCGAGTTTTGTATTCGGCGCGAGCGCGTTGCAGTCGGCGAAAAGCAGCGGCTTGCCGAGCCCGCGAAGCACACCCGCCGCTTCGCTCGCGATCGTCATCGCCGAACCGGGATCGACGATCGACAGCAGCACGTCGCAATCGCGAAGCAGTCCGCGCAGGTCGCCGCTGTCGGTGAGGCCTGCGTCGATGGCAAGCGTGCGCGTGCGCTCGCTGCGGCCCGAAAGCGCGGTGCACACTTCGAATCCGAGTTCCTTCAGCCGAAGGGCGACCGCCTGGCCCATGTCACCGGGGCTCAGCAGGCCGACTCGCTTGGCGGCGGCGATCATTGGGCGCGGTCCGGGCGGCCGAGGTCGCTCGCGTATTCGTGTTCCGCGGTGTTGACGAGGCTGCGGCGCAGTTCTACCGGCGTGTCACGGTAGGAAAGCGCGGTGCGGTTGATCGCGAGCAGCGGCGTGCCGGTTCTGACCTTGAGCACTTTTGCCGCATCGGCATCCGCGAGCGTGGCCGACAGGCGCTCGCTCGAGCGCAGCACGTTGATGCCGTACTGCGTCTGATAGAGGTGATAGATGGTGTTGTCCCGCGCGCTAAAGATCTTCTCGGTAAGGTTGGCGAAGAGCGCCTGCGGCAGCACGATGTCGTCGAGGATCACCGGCAGGCCGTTGAGCGAGAGCACGTTGCGTATGCGCAGGACCGGCGCGCCGCCGGCGAGCCCGAGCTTGCGCGATTCCCCGGCCGTGCCCTTGCCGCGCTTGAAAGCAAGCGTTCGCGTGGTCGGGTACTCCTTGCCGCCGTCCTTTCCCACGATGTGGAAAAAATGAAACATCAGCCGGTTGGCGTTGTGCGTTGCGACGAACGTGCCGCGGCCCTGGTGGCGGGTAACGACGCGCTCGGCCACCAGCTCGTCGATCGCCTTGCGAAGCGTGCCGATCGATACATCGAAGCGCTCTGCGAGCCTGGTTTCCGAGGGCAGCGCGGCGCCCGCGGGCCATTCGCCCTCGATGAGGCCTTGCGTAATCAGGCGCTTCACCTCGCGGTAGAGCGGCTGGGTTCCGTCGGCCGAAATCACCTGGTTCATCGACCCAATTTACCATGCGATTCATTCAGGTCATATAGTTGACTTGTCCCGTGCCGCCGACCTAGACTGCGCACTCTTTACCCAAGCCAAGCGGAGAACCGCAATGATTCATTTCGTCGTGCATGACGAGGGCGATGGCGTCGGCGTCGTCGTGGTCGAGGGCATCAAGACCGGCCAGGAAATGGATCGGCTGGATCATGGACCAGGACAAGGAAATCAAGGTCGAGGCGAAGAACGACATCCCCATCGGCCACAAGGTCTCGCTGCGCGACTACAAGTCGGGCGACACCGTGATCAAGTACGGCGTGGACATCGGCAAGGTCGTTGCGCCGATTCCCAAGGGTGCGCACGCGCACGTCCACAACATCAAGACGAAGCGCTGGTAAGGAGCAAACACATGGCAATGGATCTTTCGAAAGCCTCCTTCTGGGGCTACAAGCGCGAGAACGGCCGCATCGGCGTGCGCAACCACGTGATCATCCTGCCGGTGGACGATCTTTCGAACGCGGCCTGCGAAGCCGTGGCGCACAACATCAAGGGCGTGATGGCGATCCCGCACCCCTATGGGCGCCTGCAGTTCGGCGCGGACCTCGACCTGCACTTCAAGACGTTGATCGGCACGGGCTCGAACCCCAACGTCGCCGCGGTGATCGTGATCGGCATCGAGGACGGCTGGGCGAAGAAGGTCGCCGACGGCATCGCCGCGACAGGCAAGCCCGTGTGCTCGTTCGGCATCGAGATGCATGGCGACCACGACACGATCATGCGCGCCTCGAAGATGGCCAAGGAGTACCTGCAGGGCGCCTCCGAATTGCGCCGCGAAGAGCGCCCGCTCAAGGACCTGTGGATCTCGACCAAGTGCGGCGAGTCGGACACGACTTCCGGCTGCGGCGCCAATCCCACGGTGGGCAACGCCTTCGACAAGCTCTACCCGCACAAGACCACGCTGGTGTTCGGCGAGACGACCGAGCTCACCGGCGGCGAGCACCTCGTCGCGGCGCGCTGCCGCACGGACGAAGTGCGCAAGCGCTTCCAGTTCATGTTCGACCGCTACCAGGCGATCATCGACAAGCACAAGACGAGCGACCTCTCCGACTCGCAGCCGACCAAGGGCAACATCGCCGGGGGACTGACGACCATCGAGGAGAAGGCGCTGGGCAACATCCAGAAGATCGGCAAGAAATGCATGATCGACGGCGTGCTCGACAAGGCCGAAGAGCCCACGGGCCCGGGCCTGTGGTTCATGGATTCGTCTTCCGCCGCGGCCGAGATGGTTACGCTTTGCGCAGCTTCTGGCTACACGGTGCACTTCTTCCCTACGGGCCAGGGCAACGTGGTCGGCAACCCGATCCTGCCGGTGATCAAGCTGTGCGCAAATCCGCGCACGGTGCGCACGATGTCCGAGCACATCGACGTCGACGTGTCCGGGTTATTGCGCCGCGAAATGACGCCGGACCAGGCGGGCGATGCGCTGCTCGACTGCATGTTCCGCACCGCCAACGGCCGCCTGACCGCTGCCGAGGCCCTGGGTCAAAGGCAGTTCGTGCTCACGCGGCTGTACGAGTCGGCATAAGAAACGCATGAACCCGCTGCGGGTTCGGATCTGGCGCGGCGCCGAAGCTGGCAGCTTCAGCGAGTACGAAGTGCCCCGCGAGGAAAGCCAGACGGTGCTTGACGTGGTCACCTACGTCCAGCGCAAGCTCGACTCGTCGCTCGCCTACCGCTTTGCGTGCCGGGTCGGCATGTGCGGCTCGTGCGCCATGACAGTCAACGGCGTCTCGCGCTGGACCTGTCGCACG
>Ga0163149_10004078_pt1 | contig 16217 bp, 13 predicted proteins | sample OliLakLV19MP5G1_FD_148604 | JGI IMG/M metagenome (GOLD analysis project Ga0163149, IMG submission 148604) | Freshwater microbial mat bacterial communities from Lake Vanda, McMurdo Dry Valleys, Antarctica - Oligotrophic Lake LV.19.MP5.G1 | ecosystem: Environmental > Aquatic > Freshwater > Lake >...
CAAAAATCTGTGATGTCTGTGAAAAAGGGTTTGTCGATCTCGAAGACACCCTCACTACTTGTACGCAGTGTCATGGTGATCTTCGGAAAGATATCGATACGTTTGATACCTGGTTTTCATCCGGTCAGTGGCCATTTGCGAGCCTTGGATACCCCCATAGTCCTGACTTTGAAAACTACTACCCAACCGACGTACTCGAGACAGCAGGAGAAATTATTTTCTTTTGGGTATCTCGTATGATTATGCTTGGTCTCTATGTAACAGGCAAGATCCCTTTTAAGACGGTTTACCTCCACGGTCTCGTGCTTGATGCGAAAGGTCAAAAAATGAGTAAGAGCAAAGGGAACGTCATCAACCCACTCGACTTTACTAATAAATATGGGACTGATGCCTTTCGCATTGGCATGGTTATTGGAAATACTCCCGGCACTTCCCTTGCACTTTCTGAAGAACGAATTCGTGGGTACGGAAAATTTGCAAATAAGATATGGAACGCAACACGGTTTGTACTCGAGCAAACCCAAGGGTTTGATGAAAATGCAAAGCTCGACGAAGAAGATGCGAAGTCAGAAAAAGAGCTACATACTCTTATGGCTGAAATCACCACGGAAATGGATGAATATAAGTTTTACCTTGTCGGTGAAAAACTTTACCACTACTTTTGGCATACCTTTGCCGATATCACCATTGAGCGCTCGAAAAAGAAGATACTTGAGGGAAAAAATAGCGAGTCAGCAAAACTGCTTCTCTATAGTCAACTGATAGTCCTCGTCAAAGCGCTCCATCCCTTTATGCCTTTTGTAACCGAAGAAATTTGGTCTCTCCTTCCCCATCAAAAAACACAGCAATTCCTCATGGGTGAAGTCTGGCCTCGCTAGCACATATTCATGACAGCCTCAGCACAAACACTTTTTTTTTCACTCCTTGGGGGAATCGTCCCGGCGATTGTTTGGCTCTTATTTTGGCTCAAGGAAGATAGCAAACGCCCCGAACCTCGAGGAATGCTCATGCTCTCGTTTTTTGCCGGCATGCTAGCTGTACCACTTGTTATCCCGTTTCAAAAATATTTCCAGATAACAGGTGACGAAACGACCACCTTTCTTATTTGGGCAGCACTTGAGGAAACATTAAAATTTATTGTCGCTTTTTTTGTCGCAATTCACCAAAAGGAGGACAATGAGCCTGTTGATGGACTAATTTACATGCTGACCGTAGCGCTCGGATTTTCTGCAATGGAAAATGCACTGTTTATTTTTAATCCTCTTTCCATGGGAAACATCACCGAAAGCCTTATTACCGGAAATGTGCGATTTATTGGAGCGAGCCTGCTTCATACACTATGCTCTGCAGTAATCGGTATCGGCCTTGGGCTCTCCTATTACAAAGCGACTGCAACAAAAGTGTGGAGCGTTGCAGTGTCACTTATACTCGCCATTGCATTGCATACTGCCTTCAACTTATTTATAATGAAAGGGCAAAGTGGCACAACGTTTGCAACATTTGGATTTGTCTGGATTGCAATCGTGGTACTGATGCTCTTTTTTGAGAAAGTAAAAAGTATATATCCAGTAAACAAAATTTAATATCATGTTTAAGGAAAAAAGATCTTTTTTTGAAAAATTAACAGGTTCTGTACATCTCGACTCTGATCAAGATGATTTTACTCCAACCCCAGAAATGGCAAACAGAAAAGAGTCATGGATGGAAGAGGAGCCTGAAGAAGGCCAACTCACAGTGGACGTGTACGAGACACCAAACGAAGTGATCATAAAAACTATGGTTGCAGGGGTGAAGCCGGAGGATCTCGATATTTCTATAACGCGCGAAATGGTAACTATTCGTGGAAAACGTGAGGAAGATCGCACCATATCATCAGAAAACTACTTTCACCAAGAGCTCTACTGGGGATCATTTTCTCGCACCATTGTACTCCCGAAAGAAGTGAATATCGAAGAAGCAGAAGCGATTGAGAAGTATGGACTCCTTATACTAAAGCTTCCGAAGCTTGATAAAAACCGAGAAGCGAGACTGAAAGTAAAAGGAATGTAGGATGGAATATACAACTTTAAGTCGTTAGTTTTGAGTTTTTAGTAAATTAAAAAAAAGATTAAATTCCTGCAAAATACCTCGCACTGCGGCGAGGTATTTTGCATGGTTATTTTTTTCTCTGTCTCGACCTGAAACTCAAAACTAACTATATAAAACTTTTTTGGTGCCGAGGACCAGGGTTGAACTGGTGACCCTTCGCTCTTCAGGCGAATGCTCTACCAACTGAGCTACCTCGGCGTGTGTATCTATTTTACCATTTTCAATATTCTATTGCTCACGAGCTACCAAAACAGCTTCCAGCGTGTGTATCTATGCGATTTTAAAAATCCCATTATTCATTGCTTATTTCCCATTAAAATTTTACTAAATTTGAAGGGGCCAAAATTACATAACTATAGGTGTTATATATCTATGCAATGCGCCACAAACTACGGCCTCAGCACTGAATTTAAGCTATCAATACTACTTTTTGCTCCTCCGTAAACGCCCATTAACTGGTCGAAGTATGGTTGAGTATAGTAAAATGCCCCAAATGAAGCCCCAATAATAATGAGCCAATAGAAGGTTTTAATGAGCCTGCCCCACCTCATATTTCTGAGCATGGTCTTTAGCATCTGGTTATTTTCTTCAGAAACTTCAAGTATTCTATACAATTTTTGTCGTTCTTCAATATCCATAGTGCTTCGGTAAACTATATCAAAGTTGGTCTCAAAATCAAACTTTCCTTGATTTTTGATTTTAATATCATCAAAATTGAGTTACTTAACCCCCTTAGTAATAATCCCCGATGCATTTTAGGTATTGAGTCCTCCCCCGCTATATTGTACCACTGTAGTATTATCACAAGCCAAAAAACCAGGGCTTCTTACGTTGGATCCATTTTCAAGTCTGTAGACGAGTAGATATGAGGTTGCAGGATTACAACCCCACGAGCCTAAGGCTGTATAATAATAAGCATAGCCATCAGGGGCACCTGCAGGAATAAAAGTATTCATTGGATCTACTGGCAGTCGAGGCAAATAGGGTGCCAAAGCTGGCTGAAGGATTGCCCAAGAAGCAGGTTCAGCACTATTACTCCATGAAGCGTTTGGGTCTGTAGCACCTCCGGATGAAGGATAGGCCCCATTTGCATCAAAATAAAACTCGAGCGCTAGCTCTATTTGGCGTATCTCAGCAAGGCGCTTTGCATCTCTAGCTTTTGAGCGGGCGCTGTTGAGACTTGCAAACACAACACTAGAAAGCAGACTGATAATAGATATCACCACAAGAAGTTCGACCAACGTAAAACCATTTTTATATTTTATCATAGGAAAAAAAATGTGCGCTCGGCAGGAATATCGGTCGTTACACGACCAGTAGACCTTCTGGCTAAAATTTTGCGACCTAAATTTTAGACTCAAAAGGTTTTCGATTCCTGCACAGAGGCCTACCCACACCTCCTCAAGAGACACATTTTTGTTTCGGAAAAAATGTGCTCTCGGCAGGAATCGAACCTACAATTACCCCTTAGGACGGGGCAGTTATATCCATTTAACTACGAGAGCGTGTGGTCACTATAGTACACAATTTGGAGAATGAAAAACACCCAGCTCATCCGTAAAGAATGAGCTGGGTGTTTTTCCATCTTAGCTTGAAATCCCAAGAAGTTCAGAGAGCCTTGCTTTATCAAAGCCTACCACCACTTCTCCGTCTACTACAATCACAGGTACTCCCATCTGCCCACTTTTTTCGATCATCTCTGCCCTTTTTGCAGTATCAGATGCGACATCAAACACCTCGAACGCTACATTATTATTCTTGAAAAAATCTTTTGCCGCATTGCAGTATGTGCATGTCGGAGTCGAATACATTACAATATTTTTCATTTCACTTAACATGTAAATTGATAAGAACAATCAGTATACCATGGCAGAAAAAAAGATATCAATGCTAATAAAGAGAACGTAAGAATTCTGTAACGAAATTGAACAATGATCTCTTTCTCAACTCCGGTAAACCGGAACTTTGGATTTCATCCACAATCATAATGACGTTTTCCCCTGATCTTGCCACATTGAATTTCTCTCGAATCTCTCGTTCTACACCCTCAGAGGTTTGTAAATGTTCGATAGCTTGAGTAAGTTCTATTTCTCGTTTTTGCGCTTCACCCAAGCTCTCCTTTACTCGTAACAAATCCGCACTACTCTGTACCTGTTTCTGATACACCCCCCATGCTCCCCGTATCAGGAAAATAGTGACCATGAGAAGTACGAAAAAAGCTACCCGAGAGGTAAGCATTTTTCTCATCTTTTTTCGTTGTTGAAAATTATGCATATTTAAAGTAATATACTTCATTATACATACAATATTACCTTCATGTTTCTCAACCCAAAACACAAAAAACGAATCTCATTCATCTGGTCAATCATTTGCGTCTTTATCATCCTCAGTATGGTACTTCTCTATCTGCCTGGGTTGTTATAGAAGAGGTATCTGCACTTTGCGCGTAAAGCAGTCTGGACAATGGAAAGTAGTAAACTTCTCGGAATGTAAGATATCGATGCAAAATCACTTGGCGGTTAAACCGCCAAGTGATTTTGCATATCAGCAATCTTGAAATATTATCCTTCAAATCAACTTCGTGATGTTAGTCTGACTTCATCATCTTCATAAATACATCGTGTGGAATATCCACTGTTCCGAGAGCTTTCATCTTCTTTTTTCCCTTTTTTTGCTTATCACGCAATTTCATCTTTCGGGTAATATCCCCCCCGTACATATGCTGGGTTACATCTTTTTTCATCGCAGAAAGTGTTCGCGATGAGATAATTCTTCCCAGTGCCTTTCCTTGAATTTTTGCAACGAACATTTGCCGTGGCAGCACTCCAAAAAGTTTTTCGACTGCTGACTCCGCTTCCTCTTCCACAAGTCTCCGCGCAACGATGCGAGAAAATGCTGGTACGATTTCATCCGCCACAAGTATATCAAGCCGGACCACATCCGCGGAGCGGAGCTCTGTGACTTCATATGACATTGATGCATAGCCAGATGAAACACTTTTCACCTGATCAAAAAAGTTTCGCATCAGTTCACGAAGTGGCATCTCGAGAGTAAGCCTGGTTCTATTATCACCAAAGCTTTCTGTGTCAACAATTTGTGACTCGTGATCATACAGAATCTGCATGAGCGAACTTACATACGAAGACGGAGTGATGATGGTGGCGAGAACCCACGGCTCAAACACTTCGACGATATCGCCGTCTTCAGGAAAGTTTACCGCAGAATACACAATCACCCGTTTCCCTTGCCTCGTTTGCACTTCGTAGGTAATGCTCGGAGTTGTAATGATAAGAGAAAGATCAAATTCGCGTTTCAATCTCTCAGTTACAATTTCTAAGTGAAGCATTCCAAGACAGCCACATCGATATCCCCTCCCGAGAGCGCCGGAAGTCTCTTCTTCATAAGTAAATGACGAGTCAGAAAGTTTGAGCCGAGAAAGTGCCAATTTTAAATCAGGAAAATTATCCTGACTTTCAGGATAGAGTGAAGCCCATACTACAGGCCGGGGGCTCATGTAACCAGGGAGCGCTTCGAGCTTTCCTCCGAAGATGCCAATGGTGTCTCCAACGGACGCAATGCCAGGCTCTTTAATTCCGGTCACTAAGTAACCGATCTCTCCGGACTTCAGCTCATCGCACGCAGTTTCTTCTGGTGAAAATGTGCCAACCTCCATCGGAGCGAACCGCTGATTGGAAGCTTTGAAAAGAAGACCTTGAGACTTTGACACTTTCCCATTTACCACACGTACAAACACAATCACTCCTTTATGATTTGAATATTTAAAATCAAATACCAGCCCGCGAAACTCACTCGTATCGCCGTCTGAGTGAGGTGGTGGGACTTTAGTGATTACTTCTTCAAAAAGCTCTTCCACGCCCAAACCTGTTTTCCCCGAAACTTCAAGAATTGTAGAGACGTCCACACCGATCAATTTGGCAACTTCCGCTTTCACTTCAGAGACTCTCGCAAGTGGTGAATCTACTTTTGAAACCACCGGAATAATAACGAGTCCCGCTTCTTGTGCCATGCCAAGGGTGGTCAGCGTTTGAGCCTGGACACCTTGCGTTGCGTCTACGAGTAAAATTGAGCCTTCCACTGCTTTAAGCGCTCGTGAAACTTCGTATGAAAAATCGATATGTCCAGGTGTATCGATAAGGTTTAATACATATTTTTCTCCATCATGGGTATAATCCATGCGTACTGGCTGCATTTTAATGGTAATACCTCGCTCACGCTCAAGCTCCATAGAATCGAGCACTTGATCGCGCATTTTTCGTATTTCTACGGTATGCGTAATTTCAAGCATACGATCGGCAAGTGTGGACTTCCCGTGGTCAATATGGGCGATGATAGAAAAGTTGCGGATATGGTTCATGCCGGGTCATTCTAGCTGATGTCGTCACACAAATCAAAGAAAAAACCTTCTCTTATCGTATTCCTCTACTTTGCTTTGCGGCATTACACAAGCTCACTATCAGGCGAGATAATCTTACTCCTCCAGAATTTTTGTTTTACCGTGCCAAATACCGCGGTGAGCTCTGGACTCTTGAGGAGTGAGAGTGTGGCTACAAAAACCAAAATACCTAGGAGCGCAGAGACTGTAGCTTGCATCAACACTCCAAAAAACTTATCCAAACTAAATATCGTGCCAAAAAATCGTAAGGAGAGGAACGTCACAAAACCCATTACAATTGATGAAGAAGAGATCCGAAAAAGCGACGAAAGTAACGGTAACGAAAATCCTTTGCAGAGCTTGTGAAAAATAATCCAAATCCACACCCCCTCTATTAGACTCCCCAATGTAAAGCCAAGTGCCAGCATCGTGACCGATGCTCCAGGGATATCAGATATTTTAAGGAGCGATTCAATGAAATAACGAAAAAGTGAAAATGTATTGAAAAGGTGTACGAGGCCATAAGAGAAAAGAACCATAAGGGCGCTTGATGTGACCGTCACATAAAAGGGCTTTCCGGTCGATCCGAGCGCATAGAGGCCACGAACAAAAAGTAGTGTCAAAGCTTGGAGCACAAGAGACACACAAAAGAGTGCTAAGACGGCGGCAGTAAGTCTCGTCGCAGTCCAGTCAAATAGTCCTGCACCGAGCACTATACGGACGATGTGTGCACGTAAGACAATAAACAAAACACTTGATGGCACCACCCAAAACAATATCTGTTGTGCAGAAGAGAGGAAATGCGATAAAAACTTATCCTTCTCTCCAGATGCGCTCAGCTTTGCGAGAGTCGGAAAAGCTGCCATAGAGTAGCTCACACCAAAAATCGAAAGTGGAACTGATTGCAAATTAAATGCCAGAGAAAAGACCGATATCGATCCTTTACTCATCAAGGATGCGAGAGAAAGGAGAAAAAAAATCGCCACATGAGACGCTGAGAGTATGATTGTACGAGCAAATGAAATCTTTGCCACCCTTTGGATATTTCGAAATTGAGGCTTCAGGGTAAATTTTGGAAGGAGTTGTAGATGAGCCACTGTCGGTACTTGAATGGCCAGATGGAGAAATGCTCCGAGTACTACCCCTAGTGCAAGACCTTGCAGTCCCAAGCGAGGGAACAAGACGACTACACCGAAAATAATGCCGAGATTGTACACCAGCGGGCTCATCGAATATACGAAGAATCGATTACGAGATTGAGTCAAACTCCCAAGAAGATTTGACACCCCGAGTAAAATTGGTGAGAGGAGTAGTATCCTCATTATACTAATAACTTGCACCTGCTCTTCTCCATCGAAACCAGGAAACACTGAGCGAATCAAAAACGGTGACAAGAGAAATACAACACCACTTACCAAAACAATAAATAACAAGAAGAACGAGAAGATATCATTGATAAATTGCCTTGCTTTCTCTTCCCCTTTCTCATACTCATTCACTAAAAAAGGAATGAGTATTGAGAGTGATACGAGCGACCCAATTGTCACAAAGAGAAAATCAGGAACGCGAAAGGCGGCGTAATAGAGATCAAGGCTCGGACCTGCGCCGAAAGTATAGGCGAGCAACTTATCGCGAACAAGCGCAAGAATCTGAGATAAAAATGCAAAAAACCCCAAGAGAAAGGCGGCCTGATGAAGACCACCTGTTTCTCGATGAAGTATTTTTAGTATTGCAGACACCATACCTCTTAATTCGTACTTAATCGCTATCTTAATTTTTCTGTTTTAGGGGAAGCTCTTTTCTTTTCTCTGGATTTGAGTCAATAGGTGCTTTTGCATTAGCAAATGCTCCCCTTCCCGCTTTAAGGTTTTCCAATATAAGCAACACTTCGGCACTTTCAGGATTAGAATTTGCGAGGTCAATAAATTGTATAATTGCATCAGGAGTTCTTCCGAGGTCAACGTATGCTAAACCGAGGAAATATTTGGCGTTTGCGTATTCTGATGCGAGAGCGATTGCTTGTTCAAAGCTTTTTGCGCTTCCAGCAAAATCTTTGTTGTTGTATTTAAGCAATCCAAGCTGGAATAGTAGACCCGCGTCCAGTGGTAATAACAATATAGTTGTTTGCAGTGAGTCAATAGATTGGAGGAGACGGCCTTCTGTGGCTTCGATTTGAGCGAGGAGGAAGTGTGCTTCAGCAAAATTCTGTTTCTCAGCAATCGCCTTGTTCGTAAATTCTCGCGCAAGTTTCAGATCCCCTTTAGATACTTCAAGCCTTGCGAGTTGCAGTTGCACTGCAGGACTGTGCGGATTTGTACCAAGCGCTTTTTCATAGGTATCCCGAGCACTTTCATACGCCCCTGGAATAGAGAGAGGCTTTGGAACCAATGAGCCGTACACCTGAGCGAGCACTAAGTAATTTTGGTAGCTTCGAGGATTCGCCTTGATTGCATTTTGCCCATTTACAATACTTGCAGAAACATATGTTTGAAATCCAGTTTGGAGATCTTTTTGTGAAATACCTTGTTGTGACAAAAGACTGCTGAGTCTTATGAGATTAAGCTCCGTAAGGCCTCGATAAAACATGTCGTACGGCTCGATAGAAATAGCGCGCATGATTGTTCGTTCAGCTTTTACCAGATCTTTATCAACACCATACTGGATTACTGCCCCTTGAAATACAATTTGAGAAACATTTTTTTGTAGCGTGGTGTAGCCGAGTGTAATAGTGCCGATAAGGAGAACGATGAGGGTAACAACAGCAACAAATGAGAGCTTTGGGTAGTGACTAAAAGAAATAGTTTTTTGTTTGAGAAGAGACACGCTGTAGAGCTGTGCGCAAAACAGTCCGATAAAGAACAATGTGAGGTAGCTATTTACGGTACTTGGTACGTATACGACACTCATCACAAGCAAGAATGCACTGAGAAGAAATGAGGAGACGAGAAGGAAACGAGTTGTCGTATCAGCTGATCGATAAAATAATGCCCGTATCCCATAGAGAAGCATGAGGCCGATAAGGAGTACCCACCAGAGCGCTCCAACGATACCTGTAGTGGCTACATATGTTGGAATGAGCCCTATCCCCGAAGAAAAACTCGAATCCCAAAATATGCTTTCATTGAGTGCGCGAGATTTCTGTAAAAACCAGTCGCTTGCAAACGTATTTGGCCCAGACCCAAAAAATAGATGATCTTTAAGTGTGCCGTATGCCACTTGAGAAGTAGCTTCCCATGATGGCCTAACTTCCACATGATTCGTGTTGAAAAAACCACTGATATTCTGACCAATTGACTGACCGAAGATAATAAACACAATAGCAACTACGCACACAGAAAGTGCCTTCCAAGAAATAGTACGAGCGCGAGAAACTCGCTCTTCTGCTTCATTGTAAGATCTTCCCCCACCCATATACATGTACAAAAAGAATAGTAATGAGAACGCGGCTATAACAATCCAAAGTGTAGAGAAGTTCACTATTGCAAGTAGCAGCACTGAAAGCGCCAAGGTCACATATGCAACAACTTTCATCAATGGCTTTAGCGCCATGAGCTCGAGTGCAAGGAGTGATCCGAAAAGAATGAGCGCAACGAAGACTCCAAAATCATTAAAGTTACCGATGAGATTTGCGGTAGTCCCCGAGAGAAAGCCGAACGAAAGCGCAGTTCCGCCCGACACAATTTTAATGATTTGATAAAGCGCGAGTGCGTAAAAAGAAACGAGAAATCCTACGTAGAGTCTCAGTGTCTGTTTGTGATCTTGGTAGAGCTGACTTGCGAGGAAAAACGCAATGCAAGAAACACCAATGAACACAGCGCTTCCCACTTCAAGACCATAACCAAAATAGGACATCACCCCTTGCCCAGAAAGCACCGCTGAGACAACTGCAGAAATTCCAATAAAAAGCACAGAAGATGAGAAGAGGTTTTTCGGAAATCTGAATCCACCCTCTTGAATTAAGGAGACGAGGTACACAGCAAGCGCAAGAAGGGTACTTATAGTGATTAAGAGACCTTTTGATATTTGGAGTGAAAACGCAGGATTCGGGATAACAAAGAAAGGGAGGATGATAGCCCCAATTCCAAGGATAAGATGTGCGACGTTTCGAATTTTCTTACTTGTATCTTCTGCGCTTGTAATTTCTGGTGCCAATTCGTCCATACAGGTATAAAATTAATTTGTTAATGTTCTGTATATGATACAAGATACAGTGCGCCATATCAAACCAAAATGTTGACAGTTTTATGGCTAAAAATATAGAAATATTGCCATAGAAAAAACCCGCTTTAGGCGAGTTTTTTCTATGGATGTTCCTTACGTCTATAAGCCGAATTCTGTATCCTCTATATATATCCAAAACAAAGGACGATAATCATTTATCTGGGCTACTTTTTACAAAGTAGCTCGAGCGGCACAAAGATACTTTGCAGTATCAGTACGGCCTTGCACGCAAATAAGGGTTTAGCCGTTTCAATCCCCCTCTTACGAGGAGGCATTACCCATATTTCGTGAGAAATAGGGGTACTCGCACCTTTCGGATTGAGCGTCACTGTTCGCACCTCGCAGGCTTTCAAATCCTTTCGAATCCGGCAACTCCTGGACGGGTATTACCCGCTACCATCCTCCCTACTTCTAGGGGCGTGTTCGGACTTTCCTCCCACTCTATTTCCATAGAGGAGCGATTATCCAACGTAAGAACGTATCAATTATACCACAAATACTACAAAAAGTGTACAGGGCAGCATATCTATGGCAAAAGTCCGTGGTTTAAGGTTTTTTTGGGATTGACGTGACTCCAGGTGCAAACGAATTTGGGTCGTCACCTAAAATGACAACACCCACTTCCACAATTTTATTTTTCTTTGGACTATAGAGAATCGCTCGTTTAGAGGTGGTGTACATCAGCACTTTGTCGCCAATTTCAGCACGCATAAAAAACTGTTGCTTTGTGAGTTGTGCAGGATCTGCAACTGTGGCAAATCTTGGTATCTCCCCTTCAGGTAATAATATGAGCTTGCTCACTGCACTCATAATTTCTTCGAGTGTCTCAACTTTTTGTGGTGCGCGCTCATCTGACTCAGCAGTACTTTTCCCCGCACGATGATTTTGAACAAGCAATACAATAGTACTTACAAGAAATAGGAGGGTGATGAAAGAAAGCGTTACGAGAATGATTTTTATTCTGCGTGGTAATACAAAATCTACCTCTTCGTAGATCTCTTCCTCGGCTGCGCTTTCTTGTTGGTGAACGTCCATATCACAATTATTTTACCCCGTTCCGTCTCATGGCTTGTACCACATTCGAGAGCTCTTTGAGATTTTCTACAAATAGAATTTTATCTTTGCTAATATACATCGCATCTTCTGGTCCATGTACTTCACCGCCTAGCTTTACCAGATTGAGATTGGAAGCATTTTCTCCGCCGTCAGCTGCACCCTGTTGAAGTGACTTTCCATATTTCAAATAATAGACATTGCGAAGCTCTGCAAATCTCCCATTGTGATTACTGAGCGTCCCAAAATACACCTGCCCATCAGCGAGGAATACTGCTTGAATGCGTCCTTCGGTAATCTCCGGCATATCGTTTGGAGTTTGAAACACAGAAACAAAAAGAACAGAGACGCCTGCAAGGAGAATTGCAATGATAATAAGCGTGTAAGATTTATTCATCAGTGTTTGAATTAGTTAATTTTTCAATAGTGACCGGGGTCAATGCGGTAATCGGCTTCCATGAACCACTGTCACCTTGTCCCCCTATAAGAAGATAGTACGTCCCCTTTGAGATCGAAGGTGGGAGTTCTTTGAGGTCGTAACTATACTGTCCCCCTGTGCAGTCAAAGGCTTTATTAAACACATACGAAGTCGGACTCTTATCGTAATCTTGAGCTTTTTGATAAATCAGCACAACGAAATACGGATCGGCACACTTCCCACTAATCGTGAGATCTCCTGTTACACTATCGGTGACGAACGTTGGGACTGCGTACACCTGCTTACTAACTGTTTTTTTACTGCCATCTTTTGCCCAATCTGGAGTGCTTTTTGTTGCAATAGCATTCCCTTCAATTGTAAAGGCGTATGTTTTTTCAGGTTCAAGATCTTGCGGTGTATATATTTGGACAGGTGGGGCTACCACAGGCGATGGCATGACAGTGGTTACCGGAACTACAGTTACTGGGTCGATTGGGAGAGTGCCAATTGGGCTCACTGGGTCAATAACAATGACAACGGCTGGAGGAGCTGTAGTGCCAACTTCTGGAGTAGTTGTTGCAGAAGCATTTGGATCAATTCCTGGTTGTACATTTGCCTCTTGAGGGTTTAGAGTGTTTTCCAAATTTGAGCCTTCAGCTGTTTGCTGTCCAGTCTCCATACCTTGAGGAAAAATCTGTATCGGAGAAACAACGCTTCCTAAGTCAATAAGAGGTGCTAGATTTTCCACAACAAATTCCCCTGTAAGTGGAGTGTTTTCGGCTGTTGGCTGAGTGCCGGAAAGAGTTGACACTTCCTGAGCAAAGACATGTATCGGCGCAATAAAGCATAGCGCTATTACAAGCGTTGAAGACGAGGTTTTCATGGTGATTGTATGAAAGAAGATATGATTCATAGGCCTGTATTATACTACTAATTTCCAAATGGTGAACGAAGCGGTACGTGCTGAAGCGATGTGGTTGCAGTAGTCACCGTTCCACTATTATTGTTTGGTCCGCAGAGATTTCTCTGTGTTCCTGTGTCGTTATACCCCATTTGGAAGTAAATTTGGCATCCCGAAATTGGTCGCGGATTAAACTGTAAAGAACGAATTTCGTTTTGTGTTAATGCTCTATTGAAATACATCCCCCACGCCATTTTTCCTGGAAAAGATGAACTATAGACTCCCACTTCATCTCGATTCCCAAACATAAAATTCCTTGATGAGTCGCTATCCACAGCTCCAGAACCATCAGTTGTTACACTGTATGTTCTTTCTGTTGCAAGCTGAGTTAGCGTTCCTTTGTATATGTTTACCACTTGACCTGCGCTAGCGGACGTATTAAACGTAGCTGCATAGTATACCCAACTACCTACAGTCCCAGTAAGCGGTGCATCGTTTGTAATGTATGAAACATTCACAGTTCTATCTGCAAGTACCTGAAGGTTCGTTGTGTCTGCTCCTGAATACCTAAAAATCCATCCATTTGAAATGCCATTATGTTTTGAGGCAATATTTCTTCCAGCCATTAATACTTCAGGCCTCACCCATACAATGACAGTCCAGGCGCTGAGAGTATTTATGGTTGAGTTTGCGGTAACAGTGAGTCGTGCGGGATTAACACCAAAGCTGAGCGCAGCATATGTTTGACTCGGAAGCGCGAGCATGAGAAGTAGCGCAAGTAGTAAAGTAATTGTTTTCATATTATCTGAGGTATTCAAAGAATGCTTGAGTAATCTGTGCGCCGTTTCCGAGTGTGTCGTTCGCATCAGCTCCGTTACGGGTGAGGTAGAACTCTACGGTATCACCCTTTGCAAAGTTCCCTGCAGTTACTGGCATACAAGCCTTCATACGGAAGTTTGCAGTTCCTGGTGCTGCCGCAGTAGTAGTTGATTGCTGAGCAAAGCTGCCTTGGTCAAGCGACGTGGTATTGTTGCCTCCGACCGATCGATACTCAAAGCTCCAAACGACGTTGCCTGTAGTGAGCCCTGTGGTCCAGATGATACACGCAACAGGGTTTGAGCTGAAATCTTCTGGGACTTGGAATGTTCCGTAAAATCCAGTCTTTGCCGTCGTCGATGATGCGACCGCTACCATATGCCCGAAGTTGTCGTTGGTTGCTTCGAGCACATATGGCTGGAACCATGAATCACCGCCAGTATCTGGCATTGCAAATGCGTTCAGCAGTGATACTGGTGTTCCTGTCGCGCCAGAGAAGCTTGTGATACAACGTGTCCACTCTGAGTTTTCAAAGCACCTAAACTGTCCGCTGTTACTGTTGTAATACATTGCGCCATTGGTACCAGCTGGATCGCCAGAAGTGTTTTTGGTATCGAGCACGAAGAGTCTTGGTGCGGCTGACCCAGTGCCAAGTCCCATTTGTACCTGATTATTGATGGTATCAATGGCGAGGATTTGCGGAGTTGAGGTCGATCCGATTATGAGCCCTGCGGTACTTGAAATTGAAGTACCGAATACTGAACCGAGCACTGGACCGTTGAATGTCGAGGTGGCAGTAGAATAAGAAATGAAGTTTGCCGCTGCCACTTCTCCCTGTACCGCAAAGCGAGTGTATGGAGTGGTTGTTCCGATGCCGACATTTCCACTCGTTCGATCAATAACAAAAAGTGGCGATGAAGTCCCGACGGTAAAGAGACCTCCTCCAAATGGTGTTGAAGTACCTATTGCAAGTCCCCCAGCAAAGGTACTTGTCGCGGTAGTTGATGTTGCATTGATAGAAGCAACCACAGGGGTTGAAGTCGAGACGATGTTTCCTGATGCATCAGTAGAGAGAAGCATGGTTGATCCAACTCCAGAGAGTCGGAAGTTGTTTGCAGTGAGATTCGTTGCAAAGAGGTTGGTAGAAGTAGCGTTTGTGGTGGTGCCGGTAGTAACAGTGAGTGCAGAGATGGTAGATGATGCAGTTGAGAGGAAGCCTTGGAGAGTTGGGAGGGTTCCGAATACAAGGGATCCTGATCCTGTTTCATCAGTGATGAGAGATGCGAGCTTTGCTGAGGTGTCGAGTGAGGTAGATGAGATTTTGTTGTTGAAGATGGTCCAGTCAGATGCAGTGAGACATCCGAAGACAGCGCTTGTTGCTGTGTTGCAGGTAATAGCGTTGACTGAGCGAGTGAGACCAGTGCCGAAGGTCAGAGCGTTTTCAAAGTCAACTCCTGCTACAGCTGCTAAGACTGAGCCGTTGGTGTTTGTTTTGAGGAGTGATGAGGCGATACCGGAGATTGCGAAGTTCGTTGTTGTGGCAGAGGTTCCTGTAGCTGAAGTGAAAGCAAGGAGTGGGAAGGTGTTCTGCGCTGTTGTTGAAGTGGCAGTGAATGTGGAAGCTCGTACTGATCCTTCTGCAACGATGTTGCCGGTGACAGAGAGTTTTTCAGATGGGGTGGTGGAGCCGAGACCAAGATCACCACCACTCGTAATTACATTCGTAAGCACTCCTGAATTATTGTAGATATCCAAAATATTTGCTGTCTGACTACTTACAGCAGAAAGCGCGAGCGTAGTTGTTGATACACCTCCAGAATTTACTGAAAGCTTTGCGTACGGAGAAGTTGTACCGATACCCACAATATCGGTAGTAGTAGCAAGTCTTACAATATTTGGGGCAAGCGCTGCCCACCCTCCACCCACTGATGCACCGCCTCCGGTAATTGTTCCGCACGAAAGGATACCGGATCCATCAGACTGAATTGCCTGACTTGAGGAATTACAATTCAGAAGGCTCGAGATGGCAAGATTACCCCCAACCGTTGCTCCGCCCGAAGTTCGCAGCGTTCCTGCACCCGTATTAAGCACTCCAACACCAAGACCACCTGTAAAATATCCATTTCCTGAAACTGAAAGTTTAGTACTTGGGGTTGTTGTTCCTAGTCCAATATTCCCACTACTCCTATCCACCACAAAGTTCGAACCACCTACCGTGAGTCCCCCAGCAAAGGTACTTGTCGCGGTAGTTGATGTTGCATTGATAGAAGCAACCACAGGGGTTGAAGTCGAGACGATGTTTCCTGATGCATCAGTAGAGAGAAGCA
>Ga0163149_10004080_pt1 | contig 16213 bp, 18 predicted proteins | sample OliLakLV19MP5G1_FD_148604 | JGI IMG/M metagenome (GOLD analysis project Ga0163149, IMG submission 148604) | Freshwater microbial mat bacterial communities from Lake Vanda, McMurdo Dry Valleys, Antarctica - Oligotrophic Lake LV.19.MP5.G1 | ecosystem: Environmental > Aquatic > Freshwater > Lake >...
TTTTCCTCTGCAACTTATGCAAGTTTCAACCTCCTCACGATTGCCAGTCGCAAGGTAAGTGTTGTAAATCTCGAAAAAATAACGCGTCCTGTCGTCGCCCTGAGGCAGCCCCATTGCGAGTTTTTCCACCCAATCGCGATGCCTCAAAATCTCTTCTATGTGCGTTTTTGGTACTAAATTTTGTCTATCGTGTGCCATTATTCGAATCTTGCTTTTTTCTCAATTCTGTTTTTTTGCTGCGTATCGCGGTCTAATTCGTCTGTGACTAACACTACTTTAGTCGTCAAAACCTGCTGCGATATGGCCTCTGTTCGAGCGTTAAATGCTCGCATAGTTTCCGCTTCGCTACTTGCAATTCCGCCCAAATTTGGTGTCGTGGAAACTCCGCCAATCATTCCGCCAAGCGCGAAACCAGGCACCCTCGCGGCTGCCAAAAATGGTCGCAAGGTATTCGTTTGCTTTGCATTTAAAAACGTTTCCCCTACCCTCGCAGCAACAAGGACATTATCGCCGCGTCGCGTTGTTGGGATGTTTTGCGCAGCTATAACTTTGCCGCCGCTATCGGGCAGGACAACAGGAGAAACCGCGCCCCCGTCGGCCAGCGGCTGTGCTACAATTAGCGCGGTTTGCGTCGCTGCTTGAATCGATGCAGCGACAATTGCGGGCGTGTTGAACGGCGGCGGAGCACTCGCGACAGCTCTGGAGATTGCTAAAAATCCTTGAATTAAGCTTTGCGTTATCGCAATAGCTTTATCCGCTCTGGCCGCGTTTCTTTGTATTTTTTCCTGCTCTTTCGCCAACTCCGCAGCCATTTTTAACTCATCTGCAAGCTGTTGCTGTAGAAACTTTTTACGCAAACCTGTTGCGCTTTCTATGTCTGTATTAAGCTGCTCTTGCCTCGCATCGCCGCGCTCTTTTTGCTCTTCAAATTGCGCTTCCTGTCTCGCGTTTACATTATCAAGAACGCCGTCCAAAATCTGGATTGCCGACGTCGCGTATCCTGCGACTTTTTCAATTTCCGCGTTCCTTAAATCTCTTTGCTTTTGCGATTCGGCTCTAATCGTTTCTGTTTGCTGCAATTCCAAAGCACTAAGCTCGGTATTTAGTCGCTGCCTCGCTTTTAAAACAGCGTCGTATTCGTCTTGTTTTATTTCTATACCTACAGCTGCCTGAGATTTTAAAAATTCTTCTTGGTCGTCTACTGCCTGCAATTCATTTTTAAGCTCCGAAACTTTTTCTGCAAGCTCCTTTTCTGCTGCAAGTCGAATAGCTTCGATTCGCTTTGTCGCATCAGCTTCTAATGCTAAGTATTTATTTAGAGATTCTTCCTGTGCGCTTAATCTCGCGTCGCTTTGCTGTTGTATAAATTCTATTTCAGAGCTCAGCACTGTATCTCTAAATGCGCGCAAATCGTCTGCAAGTTGCTTTGCTTTTTCGATTTCTTCTTGTCTGTAAGACTCGTTAATCTTTTGCAGTGTAACTACTTTTTGCGCCTCCAGTTCTGTAATTATCTTGCTTTGAGCTATGGCGATAGCATCTAAGGCTTCTTTATTTTTAAGCTGGGTAGATAGCAGTTCCTTCGACGTTTCCCCGAAAGTAGCCCTAAGTTCTTTTTCGCGCTCTATCGCAACTGCATTTAGCTCGTCATACTGCTTTTTTAGCGCATTAATCTGAGCGGAAAATGATGTATTTATTTCCGCAATTTCTTTAGCTTTAGAGTTTTGTATATTTTTAATAGTTTCATCAACCAGCCTCGCTTGCAGGTCAGCAAGCAGCGCGGCGCGGCTTTGCGCTTCTTTTATTTCTTGCTCTGTATACTTGCTGCGCTCCTCTGCTATTTTTTTATTTGCTTCTCGCTGCTTCTCGATTCTTGCTTTTAAGTCTTTATTGCTTTCTGTCGCTGCTGCTTGTCTCGCTTTTGCTGCCGTTTCCGCTGCCGCCTGCGCTGCGCTATCTGCTGCGATTTTGTCCGCTTCTGCTTTTGCATCGTTAAAACCTTTCGCGAAAGCCGAGCCAACGCTAATACTTTCTGCCTGTATTTCTGCCCTGCGGCGCCTTAATTCTGCTATTGCAGCGTCCACATTTGCGCCAAAAAACTCCTTTATTTGGCTGCCAAAAATTTGAGCATCCAGCGAAAGTGTCTTGAAAAAGTTGGTGAAGTTTAAAGCTAATTGCTTTAAAGCAGCGATGACACCAGCAAAAATGCTTGGCAAATTATTAAATACAAAAGCTACTTGCGTTCCAACGTCGCTCAGAAATTGAAAAACTTTTTGAAGCGCAGGGCTTTCGGCAGCTATAGACTTTAGCCCAGACAGCAAATAAGTTAGCGTGTCGGCAACTGCGCTAAATATAAATGCAATAACTTTGAATGGTCGTATAATTGCGAAATCTAATATCGCTGCGAATACATCTACTTTCTCCCCAGCTGTGCTAAATACTTGCGAAAAATTAGATACAGCAGCAAATAATCTACTAAAAGCTGCCCCAACAGGTTTGAAAATATCTATTAACTGCGCAAGAATAAGAAATAGCCCTGTGTAAATCGCGTTTCCTGCTTGCTTTAAACTGTCCGTTACTCCTGTAAGTCGCTTCGCGACATCGACTTGCGATATTGCAAGCTCTTTATTTGTAGCAAGAAGCGATTTATTACGCTCGGAAAATTCTGTCACTTCACCAGTCGCGGCACGAAACGCTTCTGGGTACTCTGTTATCGTTTTTAGATAGTCGTCAGCGTTGCCGCGCCCTTCCACGAGTGCGCCTTCGAGCTTACCTAAAGCCTCCTCAAAGCCGATTCCTAAATTTTTACTAAGTGCTTGCGCTGCTTCTGCTATCGTTTTAGCATCTACATCAAATGTAGTGGCCATCGCTGTTGCAGCGGCTGCGACTTTATCTAATTCAGCACCCGACGCGCCAGAAAACTCGGCTACGGTTTCTCTCGTTTCGTTTATTTTGCTCACAAATTCGTCGAGGGCCTTGACTGCTTGCGAAATAAGCTTTGCAGCCTGAAAGGCAACGAACCCAGCTACGAGGGCTTTGCCGAAAATATTTAGTTTGCCCGAACTTGTCTGTAATTGCTTGGAAAGATTTTCAAATCCCGGAATTACTTGCTCTAAACCCTTGACAATCTTACCGATACCTTTTGGATAATTGCCCACATTGCGATTAAATTGGCCTACCCCAGCATCTATTTTTTTTAACTCTACATCGAGCGACTGTATTTTCTTTTGCAGCTCCGTGCCTTTTGCGCTATCCCTTTCAGCAGCCGAAAGGCTTTTGTACTGCTTCCTTAGTTCTGCAAGCTGTTTGCTTAGCGAAAAGTAACTTCCCTCCGCTTCTTTTGTTTCCGTTGCGCCTTTTACGAAATCGCGCTGCTCTTTTTTCGCGCTTTTCAACTGCTCTGTTGTTGCTGCAATTTGATTGCGAAGCTCGATATACGCTTCGCTTCCAACTTCTGTAGCTTTTAGCTGCGTTTGTAAATCTTTTAATTCCATTTCGAGTTTCACGACTTCTTTTGTAATGTCAGATAGCCCCTCGATTTCTATTTTTAAGCCAATTACTTTCATCTAAAATTATTTATAAATTATTTTATAAAATGTTTGCAGGTTTCAAAAACTTAGCTTATCTTTGTAACAACAAATAGAGAAAGTATCTATAAACTTTCAATATTTTAAAGGAATTTTATCACTCTATAAAAAAAACACATCATGATAGTATTAACCAATTGCGCAAAAATCGCAGCGTTCCAAAAAATCGCTGCTTATATTGAAAAAAACCCCGTATGTACGCTACGTGTTCCCATGGAAAACATGGTAGACCGTGGAGAACTCCACCAAGTGGAGTTCCTCTTCTTAGAAGAGCAAATAGAAAATGAGATTCTGGCTAAAAACGCGGAGCTACCAAAAGGGTCGGCGTGGGAGCAGTATATGTTTGAGCCATTTGACGACTTTTCTCGCATCGCATGGTGTCAACAAAAAATCGAGCAACTCCAAGCATGACACCAGAAGAAAAAGAGATGCGACAAAAAATAGTCGCACTCATCGAAACAGGCGACAAACAGCACATTGAACTTGCCCAGCTACTATGCAAAGGGCAAGGCTTGCCGTTTCAAAAATTGTTTCGGGACGCTTGGGGCGAGCTGCTGTTGGAGTGCGAGTACGCAATAAGCGTTAAGCACTTATCGTGGTTGATGCAAGTTAGTGATTTAAACCTCACGGCGCGCGGCAATGCGCTGCCGAAGGGAGTGGAAAGGCTGACGAACTTGCGGTCGCTGCAAGTATATGGCAAGCTGACCGAGCTGCCAGAAACGGTAAGGCAGCTAACCAACTTGCGAGTCCTGTTTTTGAACTGCATCGGACTTACGGAGCTGCCAGAGTGGATTGGGGAGCTAACAGACTTACTCGAGATTTTCTGTAGCAGCAACCAACTCACCGAGCTGCCAGAAAGCTTGGGTAAGCTCAGTAAGCTACATTACCTACATTGTAGCAATAATCGGCTTAAAGCCTTGCCAGAAAGTTTGGCGCAGCTGACAAAGTTGAGGATATTGCATTGTAAAAACAACTTACTTACCGAGCTACCAGCGTGGATTGAGGGTTCAGCAAGTCTAAGAGTATTCGATTTCGAGGGCAATCTTTTTTAAGCATTCACTCATCAGGGTAGCGGCTACTCTATAAAAATACAACAATGGAAATTACCGAGCTAACGAGCTTACAAAAAAGTGTCGTAATTGAAACATTAGAAAAGCTCGCAATCGAGCTAAAGGAAAACAATAGAGGGAAGAAATTTGTATTCGGCATGTGCGTGCCGCTTGCATGGCTGCGACGGTCGGCCTCGGTAACAGAAGAGGGTTACTTGTTGGTCGTGGGAATTATAGAACATGATTTGCGAGTTAAGAACGGAAGCCTGCGTTGGGGAGACAAACGCTTCATGTTCTACCTATTTACGCCGCGCGACATTCCGCCGCGCATCGCGTGGTGCCAACAGAAAATCGCACAACTAAAATCATAAAAAAAAGGCTCATCAGATTCGATGAGCCTTTTTTTTTATTTATATAACTAAGCTAACTAAGCCGCGAACGCCGCCGCCAGCAATCGCCTCCGCATCTTCTTGCTCAGGGCTTTGGTCTAAAATCAAAATAGTTCGAGTGCTCGAATCGCCAAGCGGCTTGTACCCATCAATTTTTTGAAGCACATATTCGACGCTGTCTATTGTAACCTTATCCCTAAAAGTTAGCCGCGACATGCTTAGGCTATTCCAGAAATACGAAACTTCCAAGCGTTTTGATACTCTTCGCCTCGCAAAATCTTGTAAATAAAAAGAGCTTAGCAATCCCAATACCGTCACGCCCCTTACTTTTTCATCCGCAAACGACAAGCTCCAGTCGAGCGAATTAGAATAGTTTACCATAAACGCAAAAGGTCGCGCATACGGGGCTCCCAAAAAAGAATAATTTATAACCCCATCACCTGCCCTTATTCCTGCAAAATATAATATTCGCGGCAATACATCGAAATTTGCCTCTATCGCGGTGGGGTCTAAAACGTAATTTTTAGGATAGATTAAAGGAAGTTGAATATCTACACCCGAAATCGCATCCCTTAAATCGCTGTCGATTTCGTTAATGGTTTTAGCAAAAAAAACATTTTCGTTTTCATTGGTCGCGTCATTAAATTTACTATCAGGCAGTTTGTGTTGCGCAGCAAAAAAGCCAAGCGGATTTTCTCCATCTACAAATTCGTCTGTATCGCCTTCTGTTATGTATTTAAATATTTGCTTTTGAGCTTGGTCGCTTACGCTGTATAGCTTTGCTTCGCCTTGCAAGTCTAAGTTTTCAATTTGTTCAATGCCAGTGCTTCTGTAAAATCCGCCAACCGAGCTCACTGGTGTCGAATTGTTGAAATACAAATAAGCGTCCGCAGGTTCTATTCTTACCGTTTGTCTTTCAGTGTCAGCTTCAAATCTGAGGTTGAACATTTGCTGCAAGCCTTTTATCATATCAGATAATTTGTAATTATTAAACAAGTATCGAAATGCTATAAATGTTCCAAAAGTAGCGTCAGCTTCACCGCGAATATTGAAGCTAATTTCAAATGTCGTGGTAACGTCGCTTGCTCCTATAAAATTTACGAGTCCAATTGTTTGGCCTGCATTTAGAAAAATCACATTTGAAGTAATGCGACTAGACCTACTGCCTGTTTGCGCAAGACCAAACAGTACTTGAAATGTAGAATCGGGCGGAACAACATTCGCATCTACGGACGCTAAAAGCGTAAGTCCCCACGTTCCGATTGTCGAAATAATTGCTACAGAAATATCTACTTCGTAATAGCCCGAAAACGGCGCCGTATAAAATCCTGTAACCGAGCTGTACGGATTAGGGCCAAAGATTGGCGTTTGATTTTGTACAGGAAATTGGTAAGCAGAATTTAAAGAAGAAATATTTGCTGGCGGCTGGTACAGCCCAACGTTTATGTATTCTATAGAAAATTGCTGAGGATAACGGGCTGGCAGGGGCGCAAGCATTATCAGCTTTTTGAAATTATCAGTCGACATAAAATTGGAAACTATGCTGTATCCGATTGTCGAAAATGCTTTATCTAAAAGCGTTTTGATAAAAACAAATGGCGTAAATTCGTCAATGTCGACAACGCCAGGCGTATTCCATTCTTTCCATTTTACTAGACAAAATCCAGTTTCATCGCCTGCGTCATAGCTCGAAATCCAACCCGAAACAACCGCCGCAAGATTGTATATTTTATCGGTATACTCTAAATCCGAAAGCTTTAAATCTTTTAGCAAAAAGAACCAATCCGCATTGGTGCCGAACAAATCAACTTCGTAATTTTGCGCTCGCTGTCTGCTGCGATTTGACATTAGTTCAGCTTGTTGTAATTGCGCCTGGCCCGATAAAAGTGTAATACCGCCAGCTTCAAAATTGAATGGTTTTAGCGTTGTCGCTTTTGGATTAAGCGTTGCGACCACTCCCCAGTCCTCAAACAGCGTATCATTCGTGGTTGTCGAAGCAAGTTTAATAGAACGCTTCGCGCGTGCACACAAAATAATACCATCGTCGTTTATTTCGTAAGAAAACGAGGGATTAAAATCGGTAGGCAAATCCACGTCCACACCATCAATTGTTAGCTTCCTCATATTATTTTAGTGTACGTTTCAATGTGATTAGGGTAGGCTATATTTAAAGTAGAACCTATTAAGTCTAAAGTGGAAATTCGCTGTTGAGCAGTAAGGTACACGTTCTTTAAATTCAATAGCTCGAACGTTGCCGAAATTGTAGCCGTAAAACGTCCACCCAAAAAATCTACATCGTTTACTTCTTGGTCTGCAACGATAGAAATAACTCCAGACATTGTCGTTATTCCGCCAAAGTCAAACCGTTGCGCTTTTGTCGGTGTACCTAAAATTCCATTGGTTTCTATCCCAGTCAAATTCCAAGACGTTCCCGATAAAAGTGACAAAGTTTCGGCATTCAAAATAGCCATATAGTTTATTTTTAGTTAGCCAATGCCAAGTACAAAAAAATAGGATTTATATTCTATGCGTAACAACGTCCTGAGAAATCAAAACCTCAAATTCAATATCAACAACACCTTTGTTTTTTTTCTCTAAAAACGAAGCTGGTGGAATAGTTACACGCCAGTACTGTAACGAACCATCAGGATTTTGAATATAAATTTCAGCACTTGCGAACAGCTCGCGAAGCCAATCCATGTCCAAGTTTTTAACTTTATCCTGAATAGCATAAGACCGCTCCGCTTTTATATTCGTTGCCGATTTTCCAAAATCGGACTGCAAGTGCGGCCAAGATAAGGCCTTTTCAAAAACTTGGGATTCTGTTTTTTGCTGCAAATCAGTATAGCAAAAGTCGAAATTATCCACGCCGCCAAGACGATTTAACCAAAATAGCTTTAGCTTTTTAGAGCAACAGTCTTCAATTTTATAAAGCTTTTGAATCTGATTGCCAATAAAAAATATTGTCGTTGGGGTAGCGATAATGCCCACGCCAAAAGTGATTCCATAAAACACAGCTCCAGTGAAATTCGGATTCATACCATTAAACCAAACTACATTTTGCAGCTGGGCAATTCCTGCTCCTACTGTCGTGTGCCCAACTGTTGTGCTGCCACCTGTGGGGGCGTAGCTATCTGTAATTTGTATACCCGAAGAATTAAAGGTTTGCAACCTCATCCAATTCCATCCAGACATGAAAGAAATGAACGCGTTCCCGTTTCTGCAAATACTTTGCTGAATTGGCATGTTGGATAAAAATCGAGCGGGCACACTTGGAGGCGTCCAGATAAATTCCGAAAAACTTCGAGCCTCGCCGTTTTGCCGCGTCGCCATGTCGACTACTCTGATATCTGATGTGTCGAATGAAGGCGCTTCATAAATCTTACCAGTCGTTGCCGATAAAATTAAATACCTAAATTCTACATACACATCTGCATAGGCATCGATATTATCGACTTGCGTAGCGGCCCCAAGCGCGCCAAACATTGAAGATTTATTTCTATTTGGCGCGAGCCAGCGTTGCAAGTATTCTTGTATATCAATATCGAAATAGTATTCGACTGAACCGAATGCCGCATTGGTAGCGTAGTATACTTTTCTTCCTATCCCAATGCTGGTGCCGTTTACAAAAACTTTAAACTCGCAATATTTTACAATATCGGGCGTGGCTGTATAGAAAACATTGTACAAAATTGGCTGGTACGCGCTCGTCGGGTTGTAAATCGGGTTTGAAACTACTGGCATAGCTCTACGAGTTTTGCAACCAATGCGCTCAAAACCTCTGCTCTAAATTCAGGATTTATAAGCAAATCGGCATTTTTTGGATTGTCGAAAAATCCAAGCTCGAATAAAATCGCTGGCATTGTGGTTCGCGTAGTTTCGTCGAGCGCAGTATTGTGGACCAACTTTGCGCGTCGGCCGCTGCCCCATTTATCAAAAACCTTTTCAATTTCTGGCATAATAGAATTAGCCAACTGGCCGCCGACACCTGCTAAATTTCCAACAAAGCAGCACGCGCCTTCTGCTGAGTTTTGCGGAGCAGTCGAAACGGCTGTTGCATTACTGTGAAACGAAAGCCATAATGTACGACGCGTTTCGGCTATCTTGTTTGCGAAAGATATTCGAGCGCGTCGGTCGTTGTCAATCTGTGGTTCAAAAACAGGAATGCACACAAATCCAGCGGCGGACGCTTTCGCGATAAATTCCAACGCAAAATCACGGTTGCTACTGCCTTCGTAAAACCAACTGCCTTTGTGATAGAATTTTCCGTTTTTGTGTAGCGTTTTTTTGCCGTCAATCGGGTTCGTTAGCGTTTCTCCATTATCGGCCATTCCGCCATGACCAGCATTTACGAATAATATAGTTTTCTTCATTCTAATATTCTAAGTTGTAGATTAACAAATACGCTGCGTTAAAGTCTTGCGCAACAGATACACTCATCACCTGCTTTGAAATTTCCATCATCCTGTTTTTCTTTACATCGTTAGCCGCGTTGTATGCAGCTTCTAAAGTTGTAGGTACAACAAATACAGAATAAACAGGCATTTTAAAAAGCACTGCCTTGGATTCATACGCTAAAGTATTTAGCGCGGTTTGATACGAGGCTTGCACGCTTGTCGCGTCCGAAAAATTGTATGGTGTCAATTCAAAGTTTATCATTTTCTAATAGTTTGTATTAGTAATTCAATTTGAGTTATAAATATTTGCTCTGCCCAATTTTCCACAAAGGTAGCAACCTCTGCAGCTGTAGCATTTATTGTCTTTTGCAAAAACTCTGTAGGCCCCGCGATTGGAAGACCTTTTAGTTTTTGCTTTCTGGCAATCGCGAAAGCAATGCCCAAGCTTTCGCGCTGGTCGGTAACCCCAAGTTTTATTTGCGCGAATCGCTGCAACCCTTCGATATACAAAGAACGTCCGCCCCTTCCAGATGGCTCGGTAAAAGGAATGCGCTCAGGCGGAACGCCTTGGTCTAAAGCGATTCCGTAATTTTCTAACCAAATCTCTATGGTGCTGCCAACTATTTGGTGCTCTATAGAATTAGAGAGTGCGCCCGTCATCGTGTGCCCAGCGATTTGAAGTTGAGCGCGAATTTCTTTTATCACTATTGCCGCTAATCGGTCGAACGTGTCTTTCACTTTTTATGGGTTTAGGTTTTCTAAATCCAGCAATGGCAAAAGCTCGAAACTCAAAGGCATAAACGATAAGTCGAGATTTGAAACGGGGCAAGCACTCGGAAATGTAACGTCAAAACTTACGCGAATCGAACGCGTGTTTGCGGAAAAACGATAAGGGTCAAGGTCTGTTTTGTAATCCGAAACTACAAATTGGACATCGCTGTAATCACTATATTGATTTATGTAGTTCATCAACTTTTGCGATATGAACTCCAGCTTCGACAAAACATCAAGGGTCGTGTCCGATTTGTACGTAAGTTGAGATTCCGCATACGCGTATGTGTCCGTAATTATAAACTCACAAAAATACGTTTTATACAAACTTCTCGACAGCGACCCAGTTAGCCGCGAATCGATTCGCGGCGGCAATAAAAGCAGATACGGAAACCGCGAACCAGTGCTTGCGGTGGGGTCGCTGTTGTTTTGTATGTTTAAATTCATATCGTTTGGCCAGCCGATATGAAAGAATTTAAAGTCCGCCGTATTGCTTACTATTAAATTAAACATATTTGATAATTGCGCTATTGTCATTGTTTTACTTCTGATAATCGGTTATTAAATTCCGCCTTTGCGCTGCTCAAACTTAAGAAAGTCAACGCCGTATATAGCTGAGTTTTTGACACTTCTTTAAGTTTTAAAACATTGTCGTTCGCCAGCATAGCAAAAGTGGCGAACCATCCGAACGGTTCTATCAACTCTCGAACACCTGCCTTAATTGCGCGATGGTCATGCTCGTTGTATAGATTTGCAAATCTTTCGCTAATTTCTCGCTTTGTCTCAGCAAAAAAAAACCTACTTGGAACAAGTCGTATGCAGTTAATTCTTCTGCAAAAATCGCGGCGCGCTCTTCAACATCGTAATCGTCAAACCCCTCGTTTTCTTTTCGGCAAAGCACAGCTGCGATAAATGGCAAAGAAGAGTATACGCCATCCTTCAATTCCGAGAACTGCTTTTCGTATTCATTAGCTTCTGCATAGTCTTCTATGGTAGAAAGTTGCATCAGTCTTTTTGGCAAAAAATACAACTGACTATTTATAGAAAAACAATTGTAGCTCTTGTCTTCTGTTTGTCGAAGCTGCTCCTGTTGCATTGCCCAGATGCTGTACAGTTCTGAACCTCCGCATCTACGCAATATCTTTAAATTGCAACCTGTCCAGAATTGCAATTCTTTCGCAAAGAATAACATTTCAGAACCAGCATTATGCTTCAATTCTTGATTGCGCATGAATGCTGGTTGCTCTAAGTCTAAGAATGTCAAGAACTCAACAAACCGAGATAGTTTAATTTCGCGCAAAGATGGAAGCCCATAAGATTGGCCCGCAATTTTTATGTTAATCATGGATTGGTTTTTTGATGTTATCGGTTTTTTCAATTGGCAGCGTCGGGAATAACGGCGCGTCAATTTCGACAGGAATGTCAATATTTTCTGGCTCTGGGAAAGCCCCTTCTATTTGTCGAGATACAATCCTCTCGTCTCTAAATATTAAATTAACCGTTACCGTACACGCTTTTAGGTGAAGCAGTAAACGGATATGCGCTCTGGTCTTTTTCTCGATACAATCTATCGCATCGTGAAGTGCCTTGATTTTTTTTAAGATGAGTTCAGCTTTCATTAGTATAATTTGAAGTTGTTGGAAACGCGGCCTTCATTCCCTAAAATATAATATCGAAGCGAATCTAAAAGGTGGTCATGCTCTTTTGTTGGCTTGTCATTCTTGTAGGCATATATAGAAATTTCTTTTACAAAATCCAACCCGATTACGTTTATTGCGCTGTATTCGTTTAGCTTATTTATACTAAACTTTACGCTATCGCCTGCTTTGTTGACAGCGATAACATTCAGGCCAGCTTTCCTCATTTCGGCAATGCTTTTCGGCTCGGCACTATCAGCATAAATCGGTTCTTTCGTAATGCCAAACGATTTTATCTTTTCGATTAGGTCTTGGTTGCTTAACTCTGTCTCGTAAACGAGTTGCTTTGCGAATACTTGCCTGTCGTATATGCCAACTTTTACAAGCGCGCAACTGCTTTGTGAGAAACCAAAATCTAAGCCGTATGCAATTTTATTGCAATCTTCTGGAAATGTAAAAGCTTGCTCCCAGCGCGGAAATATCAATCCTTTAACTTTTCCAGTATACCCGAGACCGTAGACCCTCCATAAATTCGGGTCGCTTTTCATCGCTTCTATTTTCTTAATTACACCAGCATCTAAGTATTTGTTATGGGTGTAATTCGATATAAAACGAACCACTTTTATTTCGCTTTCAGGGTCTCCGATTAGCGGCAGTAACTTTTCGTGCACCCAAAACGCAGCATTTGGATTGTAGTCCAAGTACACTTTTTTACGTGTGCGAATTTGAAGTTCGTAATATATTTCGTAACTAATACCGTTAGCTTCATTTACGAATAAATAATCGCGCTTTCCGCTTTTCGCGTCCTGCGAATTATTGTAACTTACAAATTCTATGATTGAGTCATTTTGGAAAGTATACGTTTTTTCCGAATGATTGTAGCTTTTTATCAGCGAAGCCAAAAGCGGAAACGAAGCTATAATGCTGACAGCGTCGCGAATTACACCGCGTTTCAAATTCGGAACATCCTGTCCGCATACGGTAATTACGGTGCCAGGCGTTTCGAGTGCAATCTTAAACAGCACTTGCATAATGCTGTAAGTTTTTGAGCTACTTGTTCCGCCTTGATTTATCACAATGTCCGCTGTCGTTGTGTAGTTCCAGTGGAAAACTGGATTGCATAACATCATACATCGTCGTCTTTTGGTTCATACAAAAGTGGCCTATCGTCTCCGATTATGCCAATTTCAAAAACAACAGGCTGGTTGCCTGTTGTGGATATTTCGTTTTTGCTGCCTGCGAGCCTTGAAAATTCAAAGTCATCAGCGATTAATTTGTACAGCATAATTTGCAGCGTTGCATTGTCGCTTTTTTCCCATTTCCTTCTGAGAGCTTGCTTTAGCGTGCACTTGTTTTTTGTAAGCGCATTCCTTACGCTATCTAATTTATCTATGCCAAAATTATACATAGTTGCTCGGCAGCATGGCAAAAACACTGCTATGTCTTGCACAAAAACTAATCCTTCTAATTCGATTGCTGCCAGCGCAATCTCTTCCAACATCTCTACTGTGTAACTCATGTGTAAATTTTATATATCGCCTCAAATATCGGGGCAATCTGCAAATAAATCGCTTCAATTAATTCCGCCGTATCGGCTTCGGTTGTTTCTACTGCCAACAAATCCCAATCATCTAACAAGAAACTATCGCCAAAAACAGCCCTTGCTTGAATTATTCTTGACAAGTGGTACACTTCATGCCCAAGATAGGAGATAATAGCAGCAAGCCCCGTTTTTGTCAATTCTAAGGATAATCTGCTAATGTTGGTAAAAAAGAAAATATCCCCACTTGCGGTTGCGTTAACTAAACCGTAAATGTACGCGTCTTCTGGCGTTTCTGGATACCTAAGAGCTGCCTTCTTTGTTAGCCCAGTCGTTTCTTCCACGCCATCAATCTCGAACAGCTCTACGGATTTCGGCGCAATAAGAACATAAAAGTCTTGATTGACAGGGTTCAGCCCATCGCATTTGACGTTTAATTTAGTCATTTTCATACTACATATATAGGTTATTTTGCCTATAAAATCAAGTTTTTTAATAAAAAAAATAAAAAACCTCGATAGAATGGGCGTTACATTGTTAACAGCCTGTTACAAAAAATTGTAACGGTGTAACGCCGACTACCACTACCTTTCTATACAATGTTACAATGTTACAGTTAAATATATATACATAAGAGCGGATATTTATTTCTTCTTATGTATATGGAATTACGTCAAAAAGCGTAACATTGTAACAACTCAATGCCATACGGCGTTACACCGTTACAAGCCCCTGTAACATTTGCCAAAATCGGTAACACTTGATTATAACCTATTGATTATTAGAATACTAAGTGTTACACGTCGTACACTCTATAGTTGTGTTTAAAAACATAAAAATAGCGGTCATTTTTACATAACCGCTAATTAATCAGACGATTGTATTTTTATGCTATATATGAAAGTTTCTTCATATTTTCCGACTCTTCGACCGAAAACTGTTTCATCGTGTCTAAAACAAGGTTAAAAAACGATAAAATTTTACGTTCTAAAACATCGATATAAACCTCGTCTTTATCGACGTGATGAGTGCAAAGCCTATGTTTTTTCGGATAGTAAGGATGGTAAGAAACAAAATCGCACCATTTTCGACCAGTTATCCACATATACCCTTGAATTTGCGCGTAGTATTCTTCTATTTGCATACCTTCCGTCACGTTCATAAAATGGTTGTCGGGATTTTCGGGGCATTTTATTTCTAAAATTCCATCATCACCAACGAGCCCATCGGGCATTCCACAAACGAAACGGAATTTTGGGTGATATATCGGCTCGATAATCGGCGCAACTATCATCATATTTTCAAACTCGTATGCTTCGCGCGCAACTGGCTCATATGTCTTGCCGTGCTCCAGCGCGCGCGCTGTAATTTCTCTATCTTCAACACCTAAGAAGCCCCTGCATACTGTAACCGCGTATTTTTGCGCGGTTACAGAAAATTCAAGTACTTCTTTTTTGTCTTTCAGTATTTTTTTGTACTGTGCCATTGTCATAATTTTGGAAAAATTAGACGGCGTAACGTGTCCATTTTTAGGCATTTAGGTCCTTTTCGTTTTCGGGAGTTACAGAATACCAGCTGCGAAGCTTTTCTACCGTCATATCACCGCTTTTTATTTTGAGCTTCACGTCTGCCCATTTCGCGTGCGCTGGGTTCATCGATTCTTTTTGCGGAACTTCCACATCGTCGCTGTGAATTTGGTCTGCATCGTTGCCCGTGGGGATTAGGAACAGATTCAGCAGCGCGTATTTTAGCGCATAGGTTAACGCCTTCCCCGCGCTTTTATCTGCTGCGTCTATGCCTATACCTATACTTTTCATTAGCTCGCTTTCTCCTGTATCAGCGTGCGTAATTTTGTAAGTAACTACAGCTGTGAGGATTAGCTGTTGTTTTTGCCTTTTGTCTTCATCCGTCCACCTGTCCACCTGAACTGTTGAAACAACGTCTGTTGGGATTACCGTTAGACGATTTCTACAAAGCGCGCCCTGTAGCGATTTTCTCATTTTTTCATCCGAAATTCCCTTGTAGGCAGCACCGCCAGACCCGATAGTTTTGTCATCTCTTAGGTAGCTAACCTCAGACATTACTGCGATTATCGCAGCGTGTAACTTAGATTCCATTTAATAAAATTTTTATAAAAAATAAATAGTAATATCATTGTAAGTATCAATATTTTTATAGAAACATGCAAGTAATAAGAGTTTATTATAATAATTTTTATAAAAAAAAGATATGGAAAAGACAGAATTATTTAAAGAAATTTCGGCGCGCGCAAAAGCTAAAGGCATCACAATCGACAACCTTTGCAAGCAGGCAGGCATTAGTCCCATGACACTTTATTCTTGGAAATTTAAAGTACCAAAAACTTTAATAATCTGGGGGCAGATAAACAAAGTGCTAAATGCCAAAAAGACTGATGGAAATAAAGCTTAGACAATACCAAGAATCGGCATACGATAATATAAGAAATTCTTATGCCGCTGGCGCAAGGCGCGTGCTTTTTGTGCTGCCAACTGGCGGCGGAAAGACGTATACGTTCACGTATGCCGCAAAAATGGCACTCGAAAAAGGTAAGGTTGTATTCTTTTTGGTGCACAAAAAAGGGCTAATAACTCAAATATCCGATTCATTAACAGATTTCGGAATTCGGCACGGCATCATTGGCGGCGGAAAGAGAAAGCAGTACTACCTTAACGCGCAAGTGTGTAGCGTTCAATCACTCATAAATCGTCTTGCCGACGCGACCTTGCCCTGCCCAGATTTGATAATCATAGATGAAGCGCACCATAGCACTGCTGGCACTTGGAAAAAGATTGTAGAACACTACAGTAATACGTATATCTTAGGCG
>Ga0163149_10004081_pt1 | contig 16212 bp, 14 predicted proteins | sample OliLakLV19MP5G1_FD_148604 | JGI IMG/M metagenome (GOLD analysis project Ga0163149, IMG submission 148604) | Freshwater microbial mat bacterial communities from Lake Vanda, McMurdo Dry Valleys, Antarctica - Oligotrophic Lake LV.19.MP5.G1 | ecosystem: Environmental > Aquatic > Freshwater > Lake >...
TGCTTGAGCACTTCGGCCAAGACGTCGCAGAGTGGCCATTTGGTATCCGTGGAGGTAGACGTCAAGGACTTCCGTCATCGCCAGCCTTGCCAACGTCGGAGCGCGCTGCACTCATCAACGTGATCGTTTCGCGAAGCCCGGCCAGCGTCTGCTGTGTTGGGATGTCGCGTGCGGCGTCGAGAGTGGCCCGGAGCGCATCCATGCCGATTTGAGATAGCTCGATCCTCGGTATGGTGAAACTGAAGCTCGGCATGTCGGTGGTGCGACTACGAGATTCGCTTGGATCCGTGCGCAGCGTGAGTCCGAGCTCAACCACCACCGCGAACACCTTGGATAGCGAGACGTCTGGGTTTCCTTGTTCAAACCGCACCAGCCACTGTCGCGTCACGCCTGCGCGCTTGGCCAAAGCGTCTTGCGAAAGACCAAGATCGCGTCGGCGTTGCCTCGCGACCGCCCCAAAGTCCTCAACTTCACGAATTCGCATCACTCGCCAAAAGTAACACAAAAACGACATTCTGATTGTGTCGCTTCTATATTACATTCCAAAGGTTGTCATGCACAGCGTACACTCGCAGACTTGCCACGCACGCGCTAGAAAAGGGGCCGAGCAATACGATGCTTCTGTGGACGCTTGTGACGCAGACCTTCTCGACACTGTTGGCACGCGGCAATGAACGCCGCCCCAGCCGATCTACTCGGTGCGCTACCGAGATCCATCCTCGTGCACGAGCACATCCTGACCGATTTCATCGGCGCCGACTTGGTCTCACGCTCCCGGTACTCCCGCGACGAGGTCATCGCTGTTGCGCTTCCGAAGCTCGAGGCGATCGCGAAACTCGGCTGCGTGCGGCTCCAAGAGTGCACGCCAAACTTTCTCGGTCGAGATCCCATTCTTCTTGACCGGCTCGCCCAAGCCTCCGGGATTGATATCTGGACCAACACCGGCCTCTATGCGGCAAACGAGTACCGCCATCTGCCTGATTTCGCGAAGACCGAATCAGCGCAAGAGTTGGCTAAACGCTGGATCGCCGAGTGGCGCAACGGCATTGAGGGAACCAAGCCACGCTTCATTAAGATCGGTGTCAATGACGCGCCGCTTGGCGAATGGGACCGCAAGCTCGTCGAGGCCGCAGCCATCACATCCACCGAAACTGGGCTGACTATTGCGTCGCACTCCGGTTTCGGGGCGGCCATCGAACAGCTCGAATTGCTTTCCGGACTGAATTTTCCGTTGAACAAGTTCGTCTGGGTGCACGCACAGCTTGAGGTCGACCACTCCGTGCACGCCGAGGTCGCGCGCGCCGGCGCTTGGGTCGAGTTCGACCATGTCAACGCTGAAAGCAGCGAGTGGCACCGCGAATGCGTCGAGTTTATGCAGAAGGAGAACCTCCTCGACAACGTGCTCATCAGCCAGGATTCTGGATGGTGGCACACCGGCGAACCCGGGGGTGGCGAGTTCAACGGCTTTGACTTCATCTACACCGACTTCCTGTCGATGCTCCCTCAAAGCATGTGGCGCCAACTTCTCTGGGACAACCCGCGCCTCGCGTTCGGCGAGTAGCCGCGACATCGACATTCGATATGAGTTCAGTCGGTTGGCCTGAGAGGCTTGCCCAGCTGACGAGGTTGCCTAAACGATCAGCCTAGGCATGCGTGCGTCGCCCAACTTGGCGCGTGCGGGCGTACTCGGCGACGGCATCGCGGATGAGAGCGCTTCGTGTTCGGCCCTCGCGTTCGGCGATCTCTGCCACCATGCTGTCGAGTTTTGTAGACGCGCGGACCTTCCAGGTGACGCTCTCGTCGCCCTCAGCAGCAAGGCGTGGCCGCCCAAGAGCTATGTACTTCGCTTCTTCGATCGAATCCGTACCGGTCGCCGTCAGCAGCGCGATGACGCCAACTCGGGCGGCGTCATCCCCGCGCAGCACGGTTCCCTTGACAGGGGCAAGCTGGTTTCCTTCCGCCTGCGCGGCCGCGGCGTTCCAGTCGTAGTTGTCGTTCATGATGATGCCCTTCCTAGAGGATCAGGTGGTCGTAGCTACTGGAGAGAGACATTGCGTGGAAGATGACGAACTCCGAACCTCTCGCCGAGGCGATCACTTCGATGTATCGGTCGGTTTGCGCGTGCGGGTGGCCGACCCACACCCGAGTCACCCATCCCGGGCGTCCGCCTAATTCTTCTGACCCGGCAGCATTCTCAATTGCCCACAGGATGTCCTCACGCGGTATCTCGTGCTTCGCGGAAGACTCTGTCCAAACGACGCCCGCGAAAAAAAGAGTACCACAAAATAGGGCCCACGGTCCGGCCGGCTTTAGAGAATGGGACCCTGCATGACATCGCGCGTTAGCCAAGGTTCCACCAGCGCAAGTTCAGCTACGAACGGCGCTCACTGCCGAGTCAACCGAGTCGTGTCGAAACGACCACTCCGGCATGCAGCGTTCGATGCACAGGGCACTTATCCGCGATCACAAGAAAGGCCGCTCGCTGCTCATCGTCAAGCTCGCCGGTGAGGGTGATGGTGCGGTCGACGTGCTCGAGCCCGGCGGTGGTCTCGTCGCAAGTCGCACAGTCGTTCGCGTGAGAACGTGCGTGTGAGAGCTCCACACTGACGTGCTCGAGCGGCCACTTCTTGCGGTTGGCGTACATGCGAATCGTCATCGAGGTGCACGCGCCCAAGCCCGCGAGAAGATAGTCGTACGGGTTCGGACCGGCGTCGGCACCTATCCCCACCGGCTCGTCAGCAATGAGCTCATGGCGACCTGCGGTGATGGTTTGCGCGAAGCCGTCAGCGGCCACTTCGGCCACCCGCACATTTCCGTCTGCAAGCGCCGAGTCGTTGGGGATGTGCGCCTCGGCCGCCGGTGCCAGCGCATACCGACCCGCCCACTGTCCGATGATCCCGGCAACGTACGCCGCGTCATCCTTGTCAGTGAGCAGGTGGTTCGCGCCATCGATCGCAACGAACGACTTCGGGTGCCGCGCCGCCTCGAAAATGACGCGCGCGTTGTCGACCGAGACCGTGTCATCCACGGGGGAATGCATGACGAGAAGCGCGGCCCCGAGATTGGCGATCCGCTCGGTCTGCGGTTGCATCTCAAGATCGCGCAAAAACTGCAACTGGATGCGGAACGGCCGGCCGCCCAGATCCAGCTCGGCCTCTCCGTCGCGCTCGATGGCGGTGAGGTCGTCGCCGAGCAAATGCACGACATGCTGCGGGTCGGCCGGTGCTCCGATCGTGACCACTGCGGCCGTCTCAGGGATCTGACGTGCCGCAGCCAGCACGGCAGATCCGCCGAGTGAGTGACCGATCAGGATGCTCGGCGCCCGGTAGCTCGATCGAAGGAAGTCGGCCGCCCGAATCAGGTCGCCGATGTTGGAGCTGAAGTTGGAGTTAGCGAAGTCTCCGTCGGACTGTCCCAGACCGGTGAAATCGAACCGGAGCACGGCGATCCCTGAGCTGGTCAACCCGCGCGCGATACGGCTGGCGGCGACCGCATCCTTGCTGCAGGTGAAGCAGTGCGCAAACAGGGCGAACCCGCGCGGCGCGCCGACCGGCAACTCAAGTCGGGCGGCGAGCACGTCGCCTTGAGAGCCAGTGAATGTTACGCGGTCAGTTGTCGCAGATGCCATCGCCGCCCCTAGCGGTACTCGGGGTTGAAGCCGAACCGCTCGCCGGAGTCCCATTCCTTGCGCAGGTTGCCGTACGCGGGAATGCCACCGGCATCCTTCAGCATTCTGGCCATGTGCATCAGATTCCAGGTCATGAAGGTGGTGTTGCGGTTGGTGAAGTCGTTCTCGGGTCCGCCAGAGCCCTCATCGAGATAGCTCGGGCCCGGGCCGACTTCGCCGATCCAGCCAGCGTCAGCGGCCGGCGGAATCGTGTACCCGATGTGTTGCAGGCTGTAGAGCGTCGACATCGCGGCATGTTTGATGCCGTCTTCGTTGCCGGTAAGCAGCGCGCCAGCGGTCTTGCCGTAGAAGACGTACTGCCCCTTTTCGTTGAACAGCCCGCTCATCGCGTAGAGCCGTTCGATGAGCTGGCGGGTCACCGAGGCATTGTCGCCCAACCACAGCGGACCACCAATCACGAGGATGTCCGCCGTCTCGACCAGCGGCCACACCACCTCCGGCCACCCATCGGTCTCCCACCCGTGCTCACGCATGTCGGGATAGATGCCAGTGGCAACATCCTGATCGATCAGACGAAGGGAATCGACCGTGACACCCTGCAAGCGCATGAGCTGGATGCTGCGATCCATCAGTCCCTGCGTGTGACTCAGCTCGGGGCTGCGCTTGAGCGTGCAGTTGATGTAGACGGCCGTCAGGTCACTGAAGTCGAACGTCGAGTCATCCATTGGTCGTCGCCTTTGCTGGAAAGAAGTGCGTCACCGCTCGGTCGAGCGGAGCGCCGTCGATTAAGGTTTCGACCTTCTCGTTGTAGAACGCGATCAAACCGGTGATCGGCAAGAGTTGGCGAGTGGGGAACACATACGACCACGCCAGATCCTCGTGCACCGCTTCGCCGACCTTGACCGACCAGTAATCGCCGGTTGTGCCCTTGTACGGGCACTCCGAAACGGTGTCGGTGTGCACCAGATGCTCGAAGTTCACGTCGGTGCGGTTGAGGTAATACCTGGTCGGCAATCCCGTCTCGAACACCATCACCGGCGAGGACGACTCGGCCAACACCACCCCCCCAAGCTCAACGCGCACCGTTCGGGTCGAACGCAGCGCATCGACCCGTGTGTACGGGCTACGCGGATGCACAAAAATCTGTTCGTCCTCCTCGAACCACGCGTCGAGCGCGGTCCACTCGAAGCGCACCATCCCGGCCAAACCCTCGAGCGAGTCATCGGTGTACATCTTTGCGGCCTTGGGCACCTCGCGATCACCGACCTTGAATCCGTAGCCCATGTAGGTGCCGAGCGACTGGTGCTTCTCGTACATCTCGTCCACGAGTAGGTCGTCATTCACATCGTCGATCGGGATGTAGTACTGCGGGTAGTTCGGCCATTCCCACACGTACAGCGCGTGTGTGGTGTCGAACATCAACTCGCCAGCGAAAAAGCCTCGAACTCGCCGAGGCGCCGTTTGGATGAGGTTCTTCTCAGCGATCATCGCGGGGTACTCCATGATTGCGTGACCCGTCTTTCTCAAAGGCAAAGCGAGCGGATGCTCGGACACTACCCCCTCGGGGTGAACGGGCACCCAGCCGGAAGGACGTCCGGCGGGCCGATTCCGGCTCTTAGGTGAGGCATAGGGCACTCACAGCCCAGCCATAGACGCAGTCGCCACGGTGGTGTCATGACTAATTTTCGCGCTATCGCCCCCGCCATTCTTGCCGTCGCCCTTACCCTCAGCGGCTGCGCCGCTGTCACTTCCACTCCTGCAGCTTCCACGGGCGACACCCCGCCGACCGACATGTCGGCCGAGTCGCCGACGACCTCGTTCGACACCTCCGCTGTCGTCGGTGACATCGCGTGGGCCGACAGCATGACCGTGACGGTCGACGAAGGCAGCGCCGAGGTGATCGCGAACGGTATCCCGAACCACGAGCGAGACGAACACTATGCCGTACCCGGCGGGGGCGGCGCTGTGCCGGATGCCTCGACCGCGCAGGTCGTCGACGACCCGACGCAAGAGCAGGACTACGACTTCACGATCACGACAACCCCGACCTATGTCGATGAGGTGACTGCAGCGTCGCTCGGGGCCATCGGCATCATGATTTCGGGTTCTGTGTTGTTCAACCCGTACGAGGGCGACGGAACGACCGTCGCGATGGCCAACAACTTCTCGGTCACGGCCAACGATGGCACCGCTGTCTGGTTCGTCGACTCCTGCACCGGACATCCAACACCAATGAGCGGCGAGTACCACTATCACGGCCTCTCGAGCTGCGTCGCGTCCGAGGTCGATACGGAGTCGGAGCCCTCGCACATCATTGGGCTCGCTCTTGATGGCTTCCCGATCTACGGGGCGAACGACATCGATGGCAACCCGGTTGAGGTCAGTACCCTCGATGACTGCAACGGCATCACAAGCCCGACGCCCGAGTTTCCCGACGGCATCTACCACTACGTGCTTCCTGGCACGAGTGACGAAACCTCCTCGATGCGCTGCTTCCACGGCGAGGTCGACAGCTCGCAGATGAGAAGCATGCCACCGATGACCGGGATGCCAGGCATCGGCGGAATGGGCGGCTAGGTGTTCCTCTCACCGACGTTGTGTGCAGCCTGGCGGGACTGAGTGAGGAACGCAGCACAGTACGTGAGGCCGGAGCTTAATGTTGGGATGCTCCCTGTTTTAGCCGCGCGGTGCCAGCGCGCTCAAGCTGGTCACGCGTTGGGTCGTTCAATTCGCCGCCAGCTGCGAGCCCGTCGAGCATCAGACTCAGGTTCCCGTCACCGACGGTTCCAGCACACATGCTCGCCGTCGCGCGGTCGTGCGGTACGGCTTCGTACCATCGCTCAACCGCACGACCGGCGAGGACTACAGCAGGCTCGGAATCTTCTGCTCTGCAGCGATGTTCGCGCGACGGAAGCCAAACGTCACGAAGGTCGAGACAATAACAATGAACAGCGAGTAGAGCGCCGGCACGATCAGGATCAGCCCGATATCCGGGTTGCCACTGAAGGTGAGCAGTACGATCGCGATCGCGAGAGGGCCGTTCTGAATGCCCGTTTCGAGGGCGATCGTGCGGGCGTTCATCGGGTGTAGTCGGATGGCGCGCGAGACCACATAGGCGATCGCAATGCCGAAGAGTCCGAGACCGATCGCCACAACGTACGTCTGCCACGGCGTGGAGGTCAGCAGCCCCCAGTTGCGGGGCACCCAGGTTGCCATCAGAAATACGATAAAGAAGAGTCCGAAGAAGCCGCCCATGAGCTCCATGACAGCCCCGACGTTCGCGCTGTAGCGCCTGAGGAGCATGCCGAGCACGACCGGCACAAGGAGAATGACCAGCGTCACGACGATATTTGTGATCGGTATCTGGATCGGCGAGTCGGCATCAAAGATCAGTGATCCGTAGAACGCGAGCAAGAGGGGCGTCATAAGGATCGCCCACAGGGTGGAGTTGGTCGTCATCATGACGCTCAGGGCGAGGTTGCCCTTCGAGAAATAGGTGAAGATGTTCGATGTCGTGCCCGCCGGAACACAGCCCATGAGCAGCGCACCGAGCGCGACAGGGACGGCGTACTCCCTCGGCAACTGGAACAGCACTGTGATGATGAGAATGTATGCCAGCAGCGGCATGATGCCGAATTGGGTCACGAAGCCGATGATCAGTCCGTACGGCCGGCGCGCGGCCAATCGGAAGTCTCGGGGAGTCAGCCCAGCGCCGAGCCCAAACATGATGACGAACACCAGTCCGACGAGCAGGTTCTGCTCGAAGGGTGTCACGACGTCTTGCTCATTAACTGTGGTCGTCGTCTGAGCCAACAGGCTGAGTGAGGCGGCGATCATGAGAGTTCCCTTCCTTGTGTCTCGATGCTGGCTGTCGACGATGTCACAGCGCTGGCGCGCAACTCACGGCGCAGAATTTTGCCGATCGGGCTTTTCGGGAGTTCGTCGACGAAACGCACCGACTTCGGCACCTTGTATGCCGCAAGTGCTTCTCGGCAGTGCGCGATCACGGCGGCCTCGGTCGGAGGATTCTGAGGGGCGACAACGTAGGCACGCACTGTCTCTCCGCCCATGTCGTCGGGAACACCGATTACACCGACCTCAAGCACGCCGGGCATCGCTGCGATGCGCTCCTCCACCTCGTTGGGGTACACGTTGAAGCCGCTCACGAGAATCATGTCCTTCTTGCGGTCGACGATTGTGAAGTAGCCATCGACATCCATCTGAGCAATGTCGCCGGTGTGCAGCCAACCGTCCTTGATGGTTGCGGCCGACTCGTCCGGCCGCTGCCAGTAGCCGAGCATGATCTGTGGCCCACGCGCGACGACCTCGCCGGCCTCACCAACGGCAACCGGTTTGCCGTCCTCGGCAACGCACCGCAGATCGGTCGATGGCACCGGGATGCCAATAGTTCCGTCTTTCCCGGTGCCCCCGAGCGGGTTGAACGTGAGCACGGGTGAGGACTCGGTGAGCCCATAGCCTTCAACGATTGGTGTGCCGGTCATTTCGCGCCAGCGGGAGGCGACTGACTGGTGCAGCGCCATGCCGCCGGCTGCCGATGCGCGGAGATGTCTTGGGGGGCTGTCAACAAACCATCGCTCGTTCATCAGCGCGTTGAAGAGCGTGTTGACACCGGTCAGCCACGTAACGCGGTAGTTCTCGAAGGCTCGTTTGAGGTTGCTCGGCGGACGAGGAGACGGCACCAGAATGTTCCGGGCACCAAGGTGGAAGAAGCCGAGCAGATTCACTGTGAAGGCGAAAATGTGGTAGAGCGGCAGCGCCGTCAGCACGATCTCGGCACCTGGACGCATGAAGCTGCCGCACATCGAAATCATTTGCAGCGTGTTGGCGACGAGGTTTCCGTGCGACAGCATCGCACCCTTTGAGACCCCTGTTGTTCCACCCGTGTATTGCAATGCTGCAACAGTCCCGGGCTCGACGCCCTTGAGATAGCGCTCCGCCGCGATGGCGCTCTTGCGCCCACGACCGGCGGAAAGGGCAGCCTGCAGACCGGTGTGCTCGACGGTGATGGACGGGAGCGAACGGCTCCAGAACCGTTGCACGACGCGAATGATTCCTGCGACAACCGGGGGGAAGAATTCGGCGATGCGCACGGTCACGACGGTCTCAATCGAGGTCGCGGCCTTCACTTCAGGCACCCGGTCGGCGAACATGTCGATGACGACGAGCACCCGTGCTCCCGAATCAGAGAACTGGTGAGTCATCTCTGACGCGGTGTAGAGCGGGTTGGTATTGACGAGTACACAGCCCGCCTTGAACACACCGAATGCGACGACGGGGTAGCTCAGGCAGTTGGGCATCTGCACTGCCACGCGCTCCCCTGCCTCAAGACCGACCACTTCACGGAGGTAGGCCGCGAAGTCGTCAGAAAGGGAGTCGACCTGCTTATAGGTGAGCGACCCGTTCATGCCGTTCGGCATGCACTGCGTGAACGCAATCGTGTCGGCGTAGGTGCTCGCAGCCTTGCCGATGAGAGCGGGAAGGTGCAGGAACGGGATATCACCCACCTCGTGCGCGACGTCGGATGGGTAGTGGGCAAGCCATGGGCGTTCGGTCATCGTTGATCTTTCGCCAGAAGGGTCACCGCCGACGGGATGCCGGCGCTGGTATCTCGCAGTCAGCATATCGCGAGCGCCGCGCGTGTGCGGTTCTCGGTGGATAGGCTGGACCCATGAAGATTCTTGGTCTCGTCTCCAGGGCCGGGCAGTTGGTCCTGCTCGTTATGGGATCAATCGTCTTGGGCACCGGTGTCGTTCTCGTAGCGAGTCTGGCTTACCCGCCGCTCTTGGCCGCCTTCGTTCGCTAGAGCTGCTCAACCGCGAAAGTGTCGCACGCGTTCGGGCCACCTTGGTATCCGGTTGAAAACCAGCGCTGACGCATCTCACTTGAACCGTGCGTCCAGGTCTCCGGGGTGACCTGCCCCTGAGTTGCCTCCTGGATGCTGTCGTCACCGACCGCGGATGCGGCGCTGAGGGCATCCGCGATCTGCTGCTCGGTGACCGGCTCGAGGAAGGTTACGCCCTGATCGTCGGTGATGGTTGACGCGGCCCCGACCCAAGCGCCCGCGAAACAGTCAGCCTGCACCTCGAGCCGCACGGCATCCGAGGTCGGACCGGTGTCTTGCAGGTCGAGCCCACTCATCGTGCCGGTGAGGTTCTGAATGTGATGGCCCCACTCGTGCGCCACAACATACATCTGCGCGAGGGGTGCACCAGATGCACCGAAGCGATTGGTCAGTTCGTCGTAGAACGCCGTGTCAAGGTAAATCGTCTGGTCGGCGGGGCAATAGAACGGGCCTACTGCACTGCTCGCCGCGCCGCAGCCGGTCGAGACCTGCCCGGTGAACAGCACGATTTGCGTCGACACGTAGCCGTTCTCGAACTGGCCGGCCCAATAGGTGTCAAGCGAGTCGGCGGCTCCGGCCATCCGGCAATCGATGCTTTCGTTGGCCTCGGCGCCGGTGTCACACTGGGAGAGGCTCTGGTCGGGCTCGGTTGGCTGAGTGCCCCCACCCGCGAGGCCGGTGAGGTCGACCCCGAGCACCTGTGAAAGCAGAAACAAGCCGATGACGAGCAGCCCGCCGCCGCCGCCGATCGCGATGCCGGTGTTACGACCGCGGCGACTGACGCGGCTCGGGTCGATATTGGCGTTGTCGTTAAAGGTCATGGCGCGACGCTACGCCTCATCCGAGTTCTATTAGACCCCCTTGCGCTACCAGCTCGCGCAGGTCATCATCAAGATCTTCGCCCGCCTCCAAGAGGCGCGGCAACAGCACGCGATCGGTCGTGGTCGCCCGAAAGGCGAACGAGATTGTCACATCGTGGCTAGGGCGATGCACGACCGTCACCGGGTCGCCGGCGGCAATGAACCCGGGCGTGAGGATTCGCAGGTAGGCGCCCGGGCGGGCATCCAGCGAGAAGGTACGCAGCCAACCCTTCTCGGCAACCCAGCCGCGAAAGGTGTTGCACGGGATGCGCGGGGTCGTCACCTGCACCTCGACCGTGTCGCCGATGCGCCAGATCTCGCCGAGGCGCGCGCCGTTGACGTCGAGACCGCGGGTGGTGAGGTTCTCACCGAAGAACCCGTTTGGCAGGTTTCGATTGAGGCGCTCCATCCAGCGGTCGAGGTCTTCGCGCTCGAAAACGTAGAGCGCTTGGCTCTGCCCGCCGTGGTGTTTCTGGTCGCCGAGAAAATCGCCGACGACCCCGCTACCGAGTCCGCCGTGCTTTGGGCCTGGATCGCGCACCTCCACGGCGCCGTCATGAGGGCGCTTGTCGATACCCGTCGTACCGGTCGTCGTGTGCGGACTGGGCATCGGTTGTCCGAGATTCACCGAGTCGAGGACCGCTGTCATTGCACAACCGTACCCCTAGGCTGAAGGCACCGATCGAGGAGGTCGCCGTGCGCGACACAAGCGATATCGCAAGGCAGATCACGGTGGCGGCATCGGCAGTGTTCGCGATGATCGGCGCGTTCGTCGGGTCGGGCGCGGCCGGCGGAACTCCGATTCAAGAAGCGGCTGGCGGCGCCCTTGCGGCGGATGCAACACTCATCGCCCCCGCCGGCCCGGCATTCGCCATATGGTCGGTCATCTACTTCGGCCTCATCGTCTACGCCGTCTGGCAGTTGCTGCCTGCCCAGTCGAGCGCGGAACGGCATCGGCGGCTCGGCTACTGGATCGCGGCATCCCTCGTACTGAATGCGTTGTGGATCCTCTCGATCCAGTTTGATTTGTTGCCACTGAGCGTTCCGATCATTGTGGTGTTGCTCGCCGTGCTCGTTCAGGCCTTTCTCCAAGCGATCGCCTACCCGGCGACTTCCACCGCGGATGCGATCATCACCGACGGAACGATCGGCCTTTACCTCGGCTGGGTTGCGATTGCGACCGCGGCCAACGTGACCGCACTGCTCGTGGCATCCGGCTTCACGGGCCTAGGTCTGCCGCCGGAGCTGTGGGCGGTGGTCGTCATCGCTGCGGCGGCCGGTGCTGGTGTCGCACTGGCGATCGCCGGCCGCGGACGGTTCGCGCCCGCGCTGGCACTGTCGTGGGGCCTGGCGTGGGTGGCCGTCGGTCGCCTCGCCACGGAGCCCGCTTCGACGATCACCGGGGTGGCGGCCATCGTCGCGGTCGTCGTGATTCTCGGCGTGACGACGCAGCGGCGGCTCGTGCGGCGCTGAGCTGGCATGCTTGGCGCCCGCCTGCCCGCCGATGATGTGTTGGGACAGGCGTATGGTGACGAGGTGGCATCCGAAAAGACTCGTTGGCTTGGCCTCGTCTTCATCAGCATCGCCGTGGCCCTCATCATCGTTGACTCAACAATCGTCAACGTCGCCATTCCGTCGATCGTCGCCGATCTCGGCATCACGTCGACGCAAGTGCAGTGGGTGCAGGAGAGCTACACCCTCGTCTTTGCCTCCCTGCTGCTCGTCTTCGGCACGCTCGCCGATCGCTACGGACGCCGCCTCATCACCATTCTCGGCGTTGTGCTCTTCGCGATCTCGTCCGTCTTCGCGGCACTCGCGAGCACTGGCGAGCTTCTGATCCTTTCGAGACTGGTGCAGGGCATCGGCGGCGCGATGATCCTCACCGCCTCGCTGTCCATCATCAACGCGACCTTCCGCGGTCGCGAGCGCGCGATCGCCTTTGCCGTTTGGGGCTCGACCATCGGCGGTATGGCTGCCGTCGGACCTCTCCTCGGCGGTTGGCTGACCACCTATTTCTCGTGGCGCTGGGCGTTCGGCATCAACGTGCCCCTCGGCATCATCATCATCATCGGCATCCTGATCACGGTGGCGGAGTCGCGCGAGCAGGGCATCCCCCGTCGGGTCGATGTTGTCGGTGCAGTTCTTTCGGTCATCCTGTTCGCGAGCCTCGTCTTCGGTCTCATCGAGGGGCGAACGTACGGCTGGTGGTTCAGCAACAAGCCCCCGGAATTCTGGACTCTGGATATCTCGCCCGTTCCGTTCGTGTTCTTGGTCACGCTCGCTGCGCTCGCAGCATTCATCGCTTGGGGGCTGCACCGCGAGAGGCAGGGCAAATCGACGATGCTCGCGTTCGGCCTGCTGCGCATCCCGTCGTTCCGCAACGGCAACATCGCAGCACTCATCGTCTCGCTCGGTGAGTTCGGGCTCATCCTGTCTCTGCCACTCTGGTTGCAAAATGTTCTCGGCTACGACGCGCTGCAGGCCGGGCTGATTATTCTCGCCCTCGCGATTGGTTCGTTCGTCGCGAGCGGGTTCGCCGGTGCATTCGGCAACAAGGTCTCGCCGGTCACGATCGTGCGCGTCGGTATCCTCGCCGAAATCATCGGCGTTGCAATCGTCGCTCTAAACATCACCCCAACGGCCCAGTGGTGGCAGATCGTGCCGGGAGTCTTCATCTATGGCTTCGGCGTTGGGCTCGCGACCGCGCAGCTCACGAGCGTGATCCTCAAGGACGTGCCGATCGATCAAAGCGGTCAGGGTTCCGGCACGCAAAGCACGTCACGTCAGGTCGGCTCCGCGCTCGGCATCGCGATCCTCGGAACAATCCTCTTCACAAGCCTCGGCGCCAGCCTGCAGGCCAAGCTCGACGCTCGCCAGGAGATCCCCGCCGCGCAGGCCACCCAGATCGTCAATGCAGTCGTCGATTCGGCGGGCGGCGCGATCGCCGGACTCGACGCCCAGTCAGCGGATGTCGCGGCCGACGCCCGCCAGGCATTTAGCGACTCAACCCGTCTTGGTGCGTTTGCGGCCGCTGGTTTCCTCACCCTCGGCTTCCTGGCCACGCTGCGCCTCGACAGTTCCCGTCGCAGCGAAGACGACGAACAGGCCACAACTACAACCACTACCGCTTCTTCGGCGTGAGGTCCTTCTCGTCGATCGGCTCCTCGCCGCGAGCGCGCCGGTCGGCGTAGTACTCCCTCGCTTCGTCCTGACGCACGCCCTCGGCTCCGGTGGCGATCTCCGCGCGAATGTGCTCCGGCCCATAGCCGAAGGCCGCAACGAGGTCGAGGGCTTGCGGCCGCAACCGCGGCAAGAGCCGGTCGTCGATGTAGTCGGTGATCGCTTGCGCGCGGGCTGACGAGAGCCGGCCGTGAATCAGATACCAAGCGAGGTCCTTCTCGATCAGGCCGAGGCCGAAGAGGTCGCGTAGCCACGTCAACACCTGACGAGTGTCGTCATGCTCGATCTGTTCGACGGCGTCGGTGAACGCCTCCCACTGCAGCAGCTCACCGTGCGCGTACGCGAGCTCGATGAGCTGGTTCTGGTACCGGTTGAACAGCGCCGCGGCTTCGGCTCGACGCAGGCGGGCAGCTGGGCGCAATTTGGCCGCCACATCCGCCACCATCGTCTGCACGCGATCGGTGAGCAGTTGGCGTTGCGAGTCGGTGTCGCGAACGTAGCCGATCGAGCGCGCGGTTGAACCGAAGTCTCGAACGTTCTGCGCGAGTTGACGCAAGCCGGAGCGGTTGACGGCGGCCTCGTTCACCTGGTCGACGACGAAATGCGCCAGGGCCCCGGCATCCGCTTTCGCGAATTTTCGCGAGTAGTCGGTGAGCAGACGCTTGGCGACAAGCTGCAGCAGCACGTTGTTGTCACCCTCGAACGTCGCGTAGATGTCGAGGTCGGCGCGCAGTTGGGTGAGCCGGTTCTCGGCCAGGTAGCCCTGGCCTCCACACGCTTCGCGCGACTCCTGAATAATGTCGAGGGCGCCCCAGGTGCTGAGCGGCTTCAGGGCAGCGGCGATCGTCTCGAGATCCTGACGGTCAGCATCCGTGTCTTCGGCACCAGAGAACACCGCGTCGAACTTCGTCAGGAACACCTCGTGCGCAAAGGACATTGCGTAGGTCTGGGCGAGTCGCGGCAGCAGTCGGCGCTGGTGGCGTTGGTAGTCGAGCAGCACCTCCTCCTCCTCGCCCGAGGCGGTGAACTGTCTGCGCTCAGTGCCGTAGCGAACGGCAATCGTGAGCGCGAGTTTGCTGGCAACCACGGATGCGCCGTCAAGCGACACGCGCCCCTGAACGAGCGTTCCGAGCATGGTGAAAAAGCGACGGCCTGGGCTCGCGATCGCCGAGCTGTAGTTGCCTTTCTCGTCGACATCGCCGTAGCGGTTGAGCAAGTCAGTGCGGGGGATGCGAACGTTCGTGAAGTGCAAACGGCCGTTGTCGATGCCGTTCAGCCCACCCTTGAGTCCGTCGTCTTCTCCGCCGACGCCCGGCAGGAAGCCGTTGTCGTCACGCAAAGGAACGTAGAAGGCGTGCACGCCGTGGTTGACGTTCTTCGTAATGAGTTGCGCGAAGACGACCGCGGCTTTGCCATGCAAGGCGGCGTTGCCGAGGTAGTCCTTCCACGCCGCGCGGAACGGCGTGTTGATCACGAACTCGTCGGCTGCCTGGTCGTAGGTGGCGGTCGTGCCGATGCTCGCGACATCCGAGCCGTGGCCCGTCTCGGTCATGGCGAACGCACCAGGCACCTTGAAGCTCAGGATGTCTGGAAGGAGCGCGTTGTGGTGCGGTTCGGTGCCGAGGTGGAGCACAGCCGCGGCGAACAAGCCCCACTGAACGCCCGACTTAATCTGCAGGGAGGGGTCGGCGACGAGCACTTCTTCGAAGGCGGCGATGTTGCCGCCGTGATCGTTCGCACCACCGAGTTCGACTGGGAAGGCGCGTTGCACGGCATTGTGGTCGGCGAGCAGTTGCAGTTGGCCGAGCACACGTTCGCGGTGGGCCTCCATGGAGAGCCCGTCGATTTGGTGCATTTCTGGCCGAGCCATGAGCGCGCGCGACTGCTTGCGAGCCTCGGCCCAGGTGCCGAGCAAGTACTCGCCGAGCCAAGCGGTGTCGATCACGGGCGCGTGGGTTGAGGTGGCATAGGCAGTACTGGCTGAGGCAGTGCTGGCGGATGCCGCGCCCGAGGATGCCGCGGTGCGCTCGTCGACTTGAGTCATGGCCTTCTCATCTCCGGTGGGGATCGTGAGAGCAACGCTAGGAAGGCGCCAGATCATTGCCAACCGGCTCGTGTGACCTCAACCAATCCACTCGCGAGACCGCGACAACGGTTGGATGAATCCACAAAAGCGACACGTGTTTCTTGTGTGATGCATCCGAAAGGGTGCTGCGTTGGGTGGTGATCAGCCCGCGGCCGCGGCCACCACCGCGAGCACGGCCTCGCCGTAGGTGTCGAGCTTCTTCTCGCCGACACCCGTGACCTCTGCGAGTGTCTCGAGCGTGACGGGCTGCGTCGCCGCGATCCCGCGCAGCGTGGCATCCCCGAACACGATGTATGCAGGCACGCCATGCTCTCGCGCCACGCCTGCACGCCACTCGCGCAACCGCTCGAAGAGGTCGCGCATCTCGACTGGCAGTTCGACCGCAGCCCTCGACGTGCGCTTCGCGCTCGCGCCGCGGCGGGGCTGCTCGCGGCGAAACATGACCTTGCGCGATCCGCCGAGCACCTCGGCACTCTCGTCGGTGATGCCGAGCACGCCGTACTCCCCCTGCACGGCAAGCAGTCCGCGCGCGAGCAGTTGTCGAACTACGCCTCGCCACTCCGGCTCGCTCAAATCCTCTCCGATGCCGAAGGTC
>Ga0163149_10004088_pt1 | contig 16193 bp, 10 predicted proteins | sample OliLakLV19MP5G1_FD_148604 | JGI IMG/M metagenome (GOLD analysis project Ga0163149, IMG submission 148604) | Freshwater microbial mat bacterial communities from Lake Vanda, McMurdo Dry Valleys, Antarctica - Oligotrophic Lake LV.19.MP5.G1 | ecosystem: Environmental > Aquatic > Freshwater > Lake >...
GCATTACTCAATGAATAACAAACAATTATCCACCTATTCGAATTTGCTCCCCTTTAGGGCAGTGTCGTTGAGGGGTTGGGGGTGTAACCAGCAGTTGACGCAGATTTTTGAACACTCCCGGCTATTTGTTTGCCCAATCACCAATAAACCAATCACGAATCAACCAATCACGAATCAACCAATCACCAATCACCAATTAACCGTTATTTTTGCGCTATAAATTGATTTTCAATGAGAAGCAAACTCAACACCCTCCTCTTGCTCCTGCTTTTTAGCACTGTTTTTTCTGCGAAAACGCTGGCGCAGGCTCTCGTAGACGGCTATATTTTTGAAGCCAACAATCGTGGATACCTTAATCAGGTAAAGGTCACGATATTTGAATTGCCCGACAACATAGTGCGCGGCGAAACGGAAACAAGTCTCGACGGACACTTTGTTTTTGATCTCCCGCCCGGGCAGTATCGTGTGCTGGCGTACAAGGACATATTTTTTGAAAAGAACGACACCATAAATCTCGGCAAAGAAAAGGTTTTCCTCAAAATGGAGCTGCGCCGCCGACCTGGTTACCTTTTCGATGCCACGATCGCAGAAGTGCGAGAAAGTCCGGATCAGATTGTAGATGCCATACAAGGTGCGACAGTAGAGATTTATAACCGGACAAACCGCCAATCCGAACTTACTATCAAAGAAGATTCGGACGCATTTTTCAACTTTACCTTTGAACGCGGCAATCATTATACCATCTTGATCCGAAAAGAGGGCTTTCTGACAAAACGAATCGAAGTGTACGTCAACGTGAATGGCTGTATCGTCTGTGTGGACGGGGTCCGTGAGCTAAGCCCTGGTGTGACTGACAACCTTGCTGCCGGCAACAATGAAGGCACCCTGCTTGCCAATATCGAACTTGACCGCGCCAGAATTGACAAACGCATCCAAATCCAAAACATCTACTACGACTATGACAAATGGGATATTCGAGCCGATGCCGCCGAGCGCCTTGACAATGTGGTGACGCTGATGAAAGACAACCCCGGCATTTCGGTCGAATTAGGTTCGCACACCGATAGCCGTGGCAACGATGATTACAACCAGATACTTTCCCAACGCCGAGCCGCCGCCGCCGTTGCGTATATCGTTAGCGAAGGCGTAGACAGTGCTCGAATTACCGCCCGTGGTTACGGAGAGTCGCAACTCGTAAACCGATGCCGCAACGGCGTTGAATGCAGCGAGGAAGAACACCAGCAAAACCGCCGTACCGAGCTGCGCATTACAGGAATTTCAGAAAAAACAAGTTGGAAATCATTGCCGCAAATCATTGAAGAAGAAGAACTTGAGCGAGTCAACAAATCTAAATCTGCTCGCCCAAAACGTTTTCAGGAAGCCAATACTTCGGTGCCTTTGCCTGAAATACAACTATCAGTTGACGATTTGTCCGAGCACGTCAAGGCAGTTGCTCCAGCCCCCTCGCCCCGCAAACATTCAACATCAAAACCTAATGGGAAGGACGAGGAAGAAAACGAGGTTCGTATCCTCCAATTGCCGGCCACATTCAGGGGCTGTGCGGTGGAGATCGTTCGAAGTGAGTTCGAACTTCCCACCAATAACACCGCCTTTCGTGGATATAAAGAGGTGTTCCGCCTGCTGGAAAACGATGGAAAATTTACTTACTTGATTGCCAATCTCGGCCCCAAAGATGCCGCCACGGCTTATTTCAAAAAGAAAGTTAAACCAAGTAATAAAACTGCCAAATTGGTCCTGTACACCGAAAACGGGAAAGAATACCTGCCTGAATAGGGAATTGCACAAGCTAAATATTTTCAACCCTCCATCATTAAAAATGAACGAATTACACTGGAAAAACGCCGAGGGTCTGAACCTCTTCGCTGCAAATTGGTCAGTAAAAAATCCTCGTGCCGTCATCGCCCTGGTACACGGTCAGGGGGAGCATATTGGCCGTTATGGCCATGTGGCCAAGTGGTTCAATCGCCACGACATCGCAGTGTTGGGCTTCGACCATCAAGGCTACGGCCAGAGTGAAGGCAAGCGCGGCCATGCTAAAAACCTCAAAGTATTGCTCAACGATATAGGCCTTTTGCTCCAAAAAACCAGGCAATTGTATCCCAATACCCCTATATTTCTATACGGGCACAGTATGGGCGGTGGCTTGGTGTTGAATTATGTCACCCGTCGCAATCCCGATTTGTCAGGATTAATCGTCACAGGCCCCTGGATTCGCTTGGCGTTTGAAACGCCCGCCCTGAAATTGATCGTGGGAAAAATTTTGCGTTTTTTTATGCCAACCTTGCGTTTGCCCACAGGTTTAGCCGCTAATTTCATCTCGCACGACGATACAGTGGTTGAGGCTTATCTGAATGACCCACTCGTACACAACAAACTCAGCGCAGCAGCTGGAATGGCCCTTTTGGGAGGGGCAAAATGGTTGGATACTTGGGCGGGCGAATTCAACATACCAGTGCTTTTACAACATGGAGGGGATGACAAACTCACGTCAGCAGATGCGACGCGCAGGTTTGCCGAGCGGGTAAAAGGCGATGTAACCCACCGCGAATGGCCAGACCTATACCATGAAATTCACAATGAAAAGGAAAAGGAGGAGGTGTTTGCGTACACTTTGAATTGGATGGAAAACAGGCTCTAACCCAATATATCTGTCAATCGGATCTTTAGCTCGGGCATTACCTCATATCCTGAAAGATGGCCTTCAAATTTGATCGTTTGAATATTGCCGTTTTCTGAATAAACATAAGTGCGGCGATTTTGCGGGTCAATAAGCCATCCGAGCCGGCTTCCACAATCCATGTACTCGGCCATTTTTTCGTGAAGCTCATGTAGGCTTTGATCCTGAGAGCGAAGCTCCAGCACAAAATCAGGTACAATGGGCGCAAATTTTTGCTGGTCCTCTGGTGCTAATGCCTCCCAACGTTCTTTCAAAATCCAGGAAGTATCGGGTGATCGTTCTGCACCGTTCGGTAGCTTGAAGCCGGTGGAGGAATCAAAGACGTGGCCGAGTTTGTGTTGGCGATTCCATAGGCCAATTTCCATAGAGATTTCGAAATTTCGGCGTCCAGTTTCTGACGTGGTTGGAGGCACAATAATGATTTGACCATTTGGGGCGCGTTCGATTCGAAGTTCGTGGTTTTTGATGCAAAAGCTATAGAATTCCTCATCAGACATACTATCCCCCTGTAATCGCATAGGGCTGCCATTGTGGAATTTGAAATTTACATCAGAATTATATTCAGCTGCTTCGACCATAATAATGGCTGGTTTGAATGGGCAAATTTACATATTAATCAAACTCCAATCGCTTTTCGCAGGTACTCATTTAGACCTTTTCCTGCGCTGAAATATTCCTCTACAAAATCACGGAAGTCAGGCCGGAGGCAATTTTCTGAGTCGAGCTCGGCCATGAAATAGAATTGCTTGTTTGCTAAAAAGGGTTCTTTTTTGGCGGCCTCCTTAAATTCTGCGGGCAAAACCTTGTTCTTCTCAAACCAGTCGCGGTTGTTGTTCTGGCTGAGTTCATATAGAAATTGAAGAAATTCTTTGTTTAGCATAGCATAACTTCTTAAAAATCAGTCCCTAATGCGATGTGCAGCAACGGTTTTTGAACCTGCCTCGATTCAATGCCCCATGCATAATCAGCGCGGAGGTATAGCCCGAATATCACAGAACGCAGCCCTATACCGTAGCCCATCACAATGGGGTCTCGGAAATAATTGACCTTCATAATAGAGGTGATGGGCCCTTGCTTGGGTCTGTACAGCGTTTGTGTGTTGATCGGATTGTCGAAAGAATAGGGGCTGTTGCCCTGCCAGGCGGTGCCGGCATCAAAGAACCCAATAATCTGGAAATTGCGCCAGAAGTTGCCGATTACCGGCTTTTTGAAAAAATACTTGAACACAGGGATCCGAAGCTCGGCATTCATCAGCGCGAAAGTGTTGCCGTTGCGGATATTTTGCTTGAACCCGCGCAGGTTTACGGCTGGGGCCTGGTAAGCAAAACCATCGTCGGCGGGTAAGGTGATGTTGTCGTTGAATTTCGGGAATACCCAATTGTCCACTCCGCCCAAGATATAAAGCATTTTTTCAGAGCCAAATGAAGTCGCACCCGCAAAGCGTACCGCCAGTTGAGAGCGGCGGTCAAGCATTTGGTAGTGCCGGGCATCAAAGCCAACGATGGTCATAAATCCATTGTTCAACTTCAAGCTCCAGGTAGGCTCGGTATTGAATGCGAAACCTTTTACCAGATCGGTGTAAATTTTGGCCCTTGTACCCGTTTTCAAATTCAAATCTACGTCAACCGTATTGTCGAATACAGCGGCGAGTCGAACCGATGCGCGTTGTTCAGCGCGGTCGGGCGCGGCAAGCGTGATGGCATCCGAGCTGAGGGCACGTACCTTGTCTTCGCGCAATGCAAAAGTGGCGCGGAGGCTGGTGAACACATCAAAAGGATAGCGCAACTCGTACTGCCCCATGAGGGTGTTGGTACGCTCTTGAAAATCGGGAGGAAGGCTTGGGGGGCTTCCTGCGTCACGCAATCTGCTGGTTACCAAAGTGCGGCGATAAAGCACATAGCGTTTGTCCAAGCGCTTTTTCTTGTCGTCCATCCAAAGATAATACTCCGCTCCGTTGAAGGTGGTGGGCAGGCGAAATCCTGCTTCAACCACATAATTTTCCAGCAAATCCTTGAAATTGGCCCGGAGCAAAACACCTGGTGGGGGCTGCTGGAGCCTACTTTGAGGGCCTTCATAAAGTTGCAGCCCTTCGAACATCTGATTGTTGTCCATCGTTGTGGACACATAATCAGTGCGGAAACGCAGCCGGTAGGGAATGATCTTGAAGGAGTAAAACCGCACGATTTCACCGTTTTTGCCATATTGCGTCGAGGGCCTTTTCAAGGGGCGACGTGGTGGTGTGAGCACCATCGAATCGGCGCTGGGTTCAGCTGCTGCTTCTATTTTATTCTCCAATTTTTCCTCAGCGGGGCGGCTCTGAACGGGTTCGCTGCGCGGCCCAGGCACAGCCAAGTAGTCGGGAATCTGAATGAGCCAACCGGGTTCAATATAGGGCAGGGTATCCCGGTCAGATGGCGATAAGGGAAGCTTGTCGTTGCGAGTATCGGGTTGTTTGCCAGGTGTTTGAGGGATTGCCTCTAAGGGCGGTTGAGGTGGAATGGGAAGCCCAGCAGTACGAAGGGTCTGTTCGCGCCGAAGGGTCGTTTTTGCAAGTACAGGGGTTTCGGGTGCTATGTTTTTTTTATATAAAAACTCTTTTCTCCCTCTTTTTATCCTTTCCACAACCAGCCCCGCACGAGGAGCAGCATGTTGCTCCTGAATGTTGCGGTCGTAATTTGTCAGATTCCAAACGAGCGGTTTTTTCTTGAATACCGGGCTGCTCCGAATGCTGTCGATCTGGGTGGAGTCAATGTTTTTCAGCACGGTATCCAAGGGCGCCAGGAACGTTAATATCCGCCCAAGTGGCCATTCCAATGGTTGCGTCATGTCCAGCGCCTTCACTTCTCCGCCATCTTTCAAATAAATAACTGCTTGGTGATAGGCTATAAAAGGCTCCAGTTTGCCCGCCTGCTGGTTGATTATACCGCTTTCGTCGCTGAGATAGGCAAAATGCGCCGAGTCCAGCCCAATAGGGTTACGCTCGTTGAAGAGCGGCGTGTTGGTGATCCGCACCAATTCGGGGCTGCGACTATCCAAGTCAAAGAGAAAAATATCGAAGTTGGTGATGGGCAGGATGGTGTCGAGTCGTTGAAACGAGAGGGTGTCGGTATTTCTGTTGCTTGCAAAAAGCAGGCTTTTCCGGCCATCCAGCGTGGCAACAGAAACATCGAGGTCGTCCCAAAAATCGTTCGTTATGCGCTCTGTCTGGCGTGTGATGGTTCGGTACACAAAAAGGTCCGACTGGCCCTTTACCGCCGCCGAAAATGCGATGTCGTTGGGCGATAGGTAGTCCATATTGAACACGCGCTGGAATTCCGGCGAAAGATTACTGATTTCTTTTTTTCTTTTTTCCAGATCAATAACAGCCAATCGTGGCACGTCGCGGCGTTCGTAAAGGACGGCCAGATGCTGGTTGTCGGGGTTCCAGGCCAATTGCGGGTAATTATAATCAGTGGCTTGCAGGGCATTGCGGGCCCCGCCTTTGAGCACGCGTTTGCGTTTTAGCGTTTCCAGGTCTTGCACGTACACTTTCCATTTCCCAATATCATTGCTCGCCCAGGCGATCCTTTTTCCATCAGGGCTGATTCTCAATTGGGAAAGGGGCAATTTCTTTCTGTTTTTTATTGAAATTTTTCCTGCTTCGGCAGGTGTTTTTTGGCCGCGCGCCTCTTCGCGGTAGACTTTTTGGTAATATTCGAGCATCGCATCGGTAGTGCGACGGTAACCGCTGCCGAGTATGTAGAAAAAGCCGTTGTCTACGCTGCGGTTGATGCGTGTCAGATAAAGCAGGTTGCTGACAGTACCTGGCCCAAAATGGGTGCTGATATAGTGCCAAAATGCGTGGCCGGCAAAGCGGGGGTGTTCTCGGGCGAGTTTGTCGAAGGTCTTGTAGCGACCAGTTTGAAGCAGGTCGCGCAGCCGGTCGTCTTGTTCGGTCGTCCATTCTTCGCCGCAATAAGCAGTGAGGCCACTGGTGTACCAAGTCGGGAGGTTGAGCAACACAGCGTTGGACACTATTTCTTGCAAGTTCGCGCCGTACAACATCGAATTGATCAATACGCCCGCCACGCCCTCGCGTATCTGTGCCCGCAGGTGGCGGTGGTTGCCATCGAAAAAGACAAAGACTTTGTTTCCAACCACTTTGGTTTCTCCGGTGCTCAAGAGGAACACGTCGTCTTCGCCAATATTGCTTTGCTTCAGGTCGGTAAGGTCGCTAAAAACCAGAATTTCAATCTTTTCGGTGACCTGATGTTCCAGCAATTTCTGTACTTCAGGGAAATCGAATTCGGCCATTTGCAGCGCCGATTGCGCCACGGTCCTTGCATCGCCATACCAGTAAGTGGTAAAATTGGGCGTTTCGTACAAACTCCAGTCATCAAACTGATGGTGATATTGAACACGGTTTTTCCCAAAGGAGGTTTGGGTAGTGGTTTGCGCATTCATGTGTAAACCGGAAAATGCAAAACCGGAAAAAAGGAAAATATAAAATTGAAAAGCCGTCTTTGCCATAGCCTCAGTTTTTGTGTTTGGACGGTCAAATATGGGGGAAATTTATGAAATTTTTTTTGCCAGACCGAATTTGGTAAAAAGCAGACATAAACGGCAAAAAAGGATATCAGAAAAATGTAAAACTGATTTAATCTGAAGCATTTTGAATCAGATTTTTTATAGGCGTATGTTAAATATTTTTGCCACATGCGGTGGTTTGGAATTTATTTGAATACATTGCACACGTTTTGCTCCCCCGCTCATGTGCGCCGGGGCGATTCATAATCCGTTTTTACCCACCATAGCGCCTCGCCGCCGCCAAAGGCTAAGGCGAGTAAAAGCGCGAAACAGGGTCAGTGCCAAGCCTCAAAGGAGGTACATCACGCTAATCATTTTTATGCTCAGTACCTTCCAACAGTAAGTGCGAAGGTTTTTCAATCCACATCCTTGCTGCGTATCCCCCCCTGGTCTGTTCCAGTGAGGCTTAACCGATTTTTTCATTTCTAAACACTCACCAAAGATGAAACAAGCCTTAAATTTAACGCTCCAACGCTCCAACGAAATCCTGGGAATTTAGTACCGGGGCTAACAATTGCCCTGCTATTCGGGATGAATCCATTATCACTTGCTCAACCCTGTGATTTGTTTGCAAACTTCTCATTCACCGTTACTGGATGCGATGTAGAATTTCAGCCTTGGAGCAATGGAGTCGGCATGACACATTTCTGGACATTTCAGACAAATGGTGTCGGTCTAACCTCTACCTCAAATATTTATCGCTGAATGCCGAATGTACGGGCAACGGAACGCACTTATGGAGCATCGCCCCCAATGTTCCGAACGCTTGTATTACATTGTCCAATTTTTTTCAAGGGGCCCCTGTTCAGGGCATGATTCAGGTCACCAATATAAATACTTGTATTGTGGGTTCTTTGATCGTAACCCACCGATTCAGCTGCCCAAATAGTACCGTTCATATTGTTACGCAGACTTTGCCCATTCAAGATGAGGGTATCTTCATCGGAAAAGACGCAACAACCACTCCATTGACGGACTACAATTGTGTGCTGCCAGGTGCACTCTATAACGGGGCCTGCACCGTCTATTCCAGTGGCATTGTCACGGTAGACAAAGCCTTTACCTTTTCGTCGGCGAACGTGCGCATAGAACCGGGACTTTCAGGTTTTGATGTTATCAAGAACTTCACACTTGATCAAAACACCGTAGTGAGCGGCAACGCCGAAGCGGATTGCAACTGCTTGTGGCGGGGCATTAATGTGTATGGAACAAACACTATGACCACAGACACAGATGCGTCTATCCAGGATGCGCTGTATGCCATCCGTGTGGGGTATAAGAGTACGTTAAGCATCAAAAAAACATTGTTTGTTCGGAATTACATAGGGATTCGTTCAACTGAAGGAGGATTTAACCTGATCGCTTTTGAGGAAAACAGGTTTGATGGTCAGGGGCCACTGAAAAACATTTGCAGCCTGGATCCATTAAACGATATTGTCGTAGCGGGCCTCGCCTTTTACACATGCGGTACAGCAGTACCCTACCAACCAGGCAAGGGCTTTGCAGGGATGTACCTAAGAGATGCGGGAAGTGTGAGCTTGCCTGCATTGACTTTTGCCAAGCAAAATTTGTTTTATGATCTGGCTGTAGGCATTGATGCCAAAGACACGGAGTTAAGTATAACTCGAAATAGTCGTTTTAAGGACATTGTTCCTTTACCTTCTTTATATGATATCCCCTATGGAGGAATCGGGATTCGGTATGTGGATTCAGAAAATAAGGGGGTAAACGGTTTTCATATGATAGGCAACGGCAAACATTTCGCTGGGTCTCCGGATTTCGACAACTGTATATTCGGCATTTATTTGTCATCCAGTGTTCCGGCAACTGTTAATTCAGGCACAAGGATAGAGGTGACGAGTTGCAGAATTCTAGGTGCACATATTGGAGTGTTTTTATCAGACAATTGCGGGCCAGGCGTTTTTACTGGAATTTTTCCTAAAGGGGGGATTGGAGATAACTATATAGAAGTAAACCCTGGTACAGGTCAGCTTTATTCAATCGATCTTTCGGGAATTGTCCTTACTGACTTTAATGATTTTCAATGCGCACCTGAATTCTGGAAAAATACAATAGATGTTAATCAGGACGTACCCTGTGGTGCTTATGGTATAAGAGCATCTGGACTTCTTCTTCCGGGCCAGACCTTGGACCAAGTAAATATCAACAAAAATCAGATTAATGTCAATCAAGGCGCATATGGGATAAGCCTTGGAACCTATAGCAATGCTTGGGTTCACGACAACAGCGATGCCGCTTTTCCGGGTGCGGGTATTTTTTTAAATTATGCACACCTGCCGGAGGATTGCGGGGGTGATATGTGGGATTATAGCACGGGCATTTCTGTAGTAAGTGGAATCAATAACCTTGTTGGTTGCAATGATGTTACATCCTTACCTGATGAAAATCATGGTTTAATTGTCGGGGGGCATACTAATGGCACATTCGTACGCAATTATCTGGAAGGAGGGCGCTTTAGTACGAGATTTTCATTTCCAAATGGTGGAACAACACGATTCGCTTGTAACACCATGAGCAATTACTTTGAAAACGGCCTTCATTTTCACAATGGAGCCACCACAGGCGATCAGGGCACTTCCTTCACAATGACGCATGGTAACATTTGGATTAACAGCAATCCATTGTTGACGGATGCATTTATTGATTTTCCAATTTCCAACCCAACTTCTTCGCGTTACTATGTGAAGGCTGTTGCAGGGGAAAACCCTAGTACTAATGTAGCAAACTGGTTTTTTGCTAATGTTCCGATTGATACTGTTCCTACGTGCTATTATGATTGCCCGATTACGGCCCCCCAATTCTTTATGTCGGAGCTCACGGCACCGGACAGTGCGGTAGCCTCTGAGATGTCTTACTACAATTATTACCCCGAGGCAGCCCGATGGATACATGAGCGCAACCTGCTTGAAAAACTGGCACTCAACCCCTCTTTGAGCATGGATAATGCGTTTATGGGCGAGTTTTTGGACGATCGTCAGAATACCGCGATGGCAGGTCTGGTGAGCGTAAACAACAATATTGACAACCTTTTTGCCCTTAGCGAGACACAAAAAAATGGTTTAGAATCCAATGCCAACGCAACAACAATGTTGTTAACACAGCTGAATTATTTGGATTCCGTGGCCTGTGCAGGACTCAGTTTGTCCGTATTAGAGACGAACAGAGACGAACGCGACAGCTTGGCAGCAGCGCTGGATGAGGTTCGTGCAGCATCCGATTCACTCGCTCGCTCCCTGAAGCAACAATGGTTGGATGGCGTGCCAGCTGTGCTTGCCGAATTGGAGGGCATTGTGCCGACCAATGTTTATGAATCGAACGAACAGTATGTGCTCAAAATTTATCTGCACACGCTGAATTCGGGCAATCAGGTTTCTGCTGCTGCAATAGACAGCCTGCTCAACATTGGCCGCGAATGCCCTATGGTCAATGGCCCATGCGTTTACAATGCACGTAGCTTGTATCATAAATTTACCGGTATTTTTTTACCGGAAATTGATTGTCCTGAGTTGGAGGAACGTACATCTGAGCAATTTCGCCACCAGTATAAATCATCAGGGGTATCACTTTACCCCAATCCTGCCAATGATGCATTGATGGTTAAGCTGCCGGACAATGCCGAGATTGGAAACTATCACCTGAGCATAACCAATTTATTGGGCGTGGTGGTAGTGAATACACAAATCCACCCTGTCGAACACCAAGTCTCGACCGGCCCTCTGCCGAACGGTGCCTATTTTGTGCGGATCGTACAAAATGGCATAGAGCTGTTGACTACAGGCATCTTAATCCAGCACTAAATCTAATTCCTTCACCAATCAGGGGGCATCCGATGTCGGGTGTCCCCTGGATAATTTATACAACCATGAAACAGTTGTTGACAATGTCCTTATGTTTTTTGGCTTCTTTACTTTACAGCCAGAAATACGATTATGTCTGGATGTCGGGGGGCTATATTCCAGATGATACTTTATCGGGAGACTTTACGATTGATTTTAAAACTTTCCCGCCTTATATCGAAAGGATAGTAGACAGTTTGACAATGGGAGGGTCGAACATTACAATTTCAAATTACGGTGGTACTATGCAATTTTATACAAATGGGTGTATAATTAGAACCCAAAACCATACCACGATGGCTGGAGGTGTTATTAATGGGGGCCCGAGTAATTCAGCCTGGTACTCATCGTGCGGTCCTACAGGTATGGGTGATTATAGAATTCTTCAAGGTTTATTTTCAATTCCTTTTGATAATGGAATACATGAAGTATTTCATATCAGATTTGAATCTATTCCACCCGCGCCGAGTACCACTTGCGCAAACGAGGCTTTGTTGTTGTCTCGCATAGACATGAACGCCAACCAGGGCTTGGGCAAGGTGGTATTTAAAGATTCGGTGCTGGTGGAAGGGTGTCTCCAAACCGCCTGTGCCAACCGCCATGCCAATGGGCGCGATTGGTGGGTATTGCTTCCCGACAATGTCCATAACCGCTTTTACCGCTTTCTCTCAACGCCAGAAGGGATACAAGGGCCTTGGATACAGGAAATAGAGAACCCTACTACGGTTGATACATTTTACTATGGCGGCTGGAGTGAATTTTCTCCAAATGGGGAACGCTTGCTCATTAATGACATTCAAACTGGTACCGCCATTTATGATTTTGATCGCTGTACGGGGCTCTTGTCTAACTTAAAGTTTATTCCCGCAGAAGGTATTGTCTACGGATATGGGTACGCAGCCGCATTCTCACCAGATAACCGAATGATTTATGTTGTTAAAGATTATTTAAAAAAGATAGAACAGTTTGATTTGAAGGCCGCAGATATAGGCGCTTCACGAACCGTAATTGCGACCTGGGATGGTTTTCAGGATTATTTTAAGCCTAACGGCCCTCCAATTCAGACGTCTTTTTGGTTTTTCCAGCACGGGCCAGATGGCAAACTCTACAACTGGGCGGGTGGATCCAGATTCATGCATATAATGGATTTCCCCAATCGGAAAGGGACAAATTGCAATTTGCGTCAAAGAGTTATTCAATTGCCTTATTATACTTTTGGCGCCAACGCCTATTACCCCAACTACCGCCTTGGCCCCATAGACGAATCTTCCTGCGATACCCTGGGCATAGACAATCTCCCCGCAGCCCTCTTTCGCTACGATATAGAGGACACGCTCAGTCCCTTGCAGGTAACTTTTACGGATGTATCGTCTTACCTGCCCACCGCCTGGCATTGGGATTTTGGAGATGGCGCCATGAGTCAGGACACGAACCCTATACACACTTATGCCCTGCCAGGCACTTATAATGTGTGCCTCATCGTGAGCAATGCTTATGCCGCCGACACTTTTTGCCGCCAGGTAGTGGTGGGCACTACGGGTATACATGAATTGCCTGTACTGCCACATGCGCAGGTAAGCCCTAACCCTTTTTCTAGCGAACTTCGGGTGCAGTTGCCCGCATTGGTGGGCGTGTCTCCCCATTTTGTGCTGTATGACCTTTTTGGCCGCGAGGTACAATCGGCTAGGCTTCGGGATTTTGACACTTATCTGCCGCTGTCGCAGCTGCCAGCGGGCATGTATGTGTGGCAGTTGCGCTGGAACGGGGTGCAGACGCAACAGGGGAAATTGGTGAAAGCGTTCTAATCAAGGGGTTGTGTCGCTTGCCCAGACTTTCCAAGTTTTAAAAACTTGGAAAGTCTTTGTCCGCGAAAAACGCCCATTCGCTGAGGAACGAGAAGGTGTCACCTTATTGTGGAAAACAAAGGTTGGCATGTCAGCCGTTTGGCGTCCTCGCTGGGGTGGTATAGTTTGGAGCAGAATGGGTGGTATAGTTTGAGCAGAATATACACAAGTGTAAGTTGGCTGCGGGGAGTGTTGTTGGCGAGGACGCCAACAACGGCAACAGGGGAAATTGGTGAAAGCGTTCTAATCAAGGGGTTGTGTCGCTTGCCCAGACTTTCCAAGTTTTAAAAACTTGGAAAGTCTTTGTCCGCGAAAAACGCCCATTCGCTGAGGAACAAAAAGGTGTCACCTTATTGTGGAAAACAAAGGTTGGCATGTCAGCCGTTTGGCGTCCTCGCTGGGGTGCTATAGTTTGGAGCAGAATGGGTGGTATAGTTTGAGCAGAATATACACAAGTGTAAGTTGGCTGCGGGGAGTGTTGTTGGCGAGGACGCCAACAACGGCAAAAACGCTCAAACTGACCCACCTAAAACGGTGCAAACTGACCCCACCTAAAACGGTCGAAGCTGACCCGGGTAAAACGGACTAAACTGACCAACCCTTTTTCGAGCGAGATTCGGGTCAGTTTGCCGGCTTTGGTGGGCGTTGCGCCCCATTTTGTGCTGTATGACCTTTTAGGCCGCGAGGTACAATCGGCTAGGCTTCGGGATTTTGACACTTATCTGCCGCTGTCGCAGCTGCCTGCGGGTATGTATGTGTGGCAGATAAGATGGAACGGGGTGGCTACGCAGAGTGGGCGGGTAGTGAAGCACTGAGCCGGGGCAGCGCAAATTTCCGTTCACCATGGACGGTCAGATGCGGTAGTACTTTTGTATGTTGTGCAGATTTGAGTAGATTGAGTTTCCGTCAGAAAGACAACTCTGGTGGCCGACAAAATCACTTCCACTTCGACCCCAAAGCCTCAAAAGTTGGCAGGTGCTTATGGTGGTACATATCGAGCACTACACCGTCTTTCCAGACTACCACGCCGGGACTGGCGCGGATGATGGTTTTGAGCAACTTGTCGTCGGCCCGGTAGAAAGGATATTTCGCACCTACTTTTTGGGCAAAATCTGCGGACACTTCCGAGTCGCCAAATGTAGTGATACAATAGACCTTCCAACCCGCTTTTTGGGCGGCTTCGGCCAGCGGGTTCACGCCGTTTTGGAAAAGGGCGGCGTATTCGGGTGTCGGCACGAATACTTGGCGCTCCAATTTGCGCGCTTGCACCGTTAACACACGGGGCTGCAACCGTATCGAATCGGCAGTGACAGCAATGGTGTCAGTTGCCCAGGTGGTATCCTGAACGGTGTAGGTTTCAGTCTGCTTTTTGCCTTCGAGGTGGTACGCCACGATCATCAGGCTGTAGTTTTTTTCGTTCAAAAGATCATCCGTTACCTCCCCGTTGTCACCATTTTCCACTGCGAAGTCGCTGACTTTTGTTTTCGTAATGGGCACTTTCACGCTGTCTTTCAGGACGTAAAAATCAGTCTTTATCTGCTCGCGCACCTTCCAACCTTTGGCGGCGGTGTATTCTTTATAATAGGTGATTTTGCCCGGTTCTGGCTCCAGGTACTTCATTTTTACGTGATTGATGGTGTCTTCCAGGACCCAACCGAGGATGTCAATTTTCGCGCTGGCTTCCAGTTCTTTTTGTGCGCGTACGTCGCTGCCAATTTTGAACGGACGGAAATCAACCATCGGCAAATCCCAGTAGGTGTTGCGCACACAAAGCAGCAGGGAGGCAACAGTGACCAAGCCGACTACGATGTTCCGTGTGCGAGCGGTCCACAATTGGTGCACGTTGCGCGTACGCCACAAGAAGAGCAAAGCGGGGACCATCAGGCCGAGGTCTTTGAAGAAAGAAATCTTTGGGTCGAGTTTGATAAAATCGCCGAAACAACCACAGTCTGTCACCCGCATGTGTTCTTTCACATAAGGCCCCCATTTGGCAAAATCAAAGAAATTGGCATCCGAAGGCACATAGCCTGTGAGGAAGGTGAAGCCCGTTAGTATAGTGAAAAAGAATACGATCAGGAAAAACAGCCAGGCCGTCCACTTTCGCGAATAACCTACCATGAGCATTGCGCCGATGGCGATTTCGAGCACGATCATGGTGATTGAAAAGCCCTCACTGTACTTCGACAACCAGGGAAAAAGGGGCGCAATTCCCTTGAAAACATTGTCCAGCCCTGCAAAAGTTGTCTCGAACGCACCAAAATAATCGAGCATTTTATAAGCCGTACCGATGGGGTCCACCGCTTTTACCAAGCCGGAAAAAATGAACCACACCCCGCAAAAGTGCTGTAGAAAAGTCCAAAAAGTAGAATTTGATTTTTTCTTCCAAACCGTCCAAATGGTCAAAATCATGCCGACAAAGGCAAAGGAGATAAGCAGTGTAGGGAGAGATGTCATTATTTGAGTGGATTCGTTTAATTGTTGATTTGGTGATTGGTTAACTGGTGATTGGTGGATTGAAATATCTTAATTTTCTCAACCAACAGGGCAAATGTAGAACGATGCACAGCGCCGTTGCAAGTACAGGCCTTATTTTTGATTATTGTTTGCTCAACACACTACTTTTGTTCTTGTTGAAGGGATTTTCTTTAACATATATTTCCCCATTGACTTCATTTTACCAGTTTACCCGCCGAAGTTTTAACGAAGTCGGGGTCACATTGAACACATTACACATGAAAAAAGTCATTGGCATAGGCGGTATTTTTCTCAAATGCCGACACCTCGAAGAAACCCGCGCCTGGTACACCAAGCATTTGGGAATTCAGTTGGAAAGCTGGGGAGTGCAATTTTTTTACAAGGACGACCCCAACCCGGAAGCCTGCTCCAACCTGAGTTTTTTCAAAACAGACTCAGCATATTTTGAGCCATCGGAGTCGGCATTCATGATAAACTTTCGGGTAGATGACCTTGATGCACTGGTTGCAGCACTTCGATCAGAAGGGGTGCCGCTTGTGGGTGAGCCCGTTGCAGAGGAGTTCGGCAAATTTGCCTGGGTAATGGACCCTGAAGGGAATAAGATCGAACTTTGGGAGCAACCGTAATGAAGGTTTATGAGGTTTATGAGGTTTATGAGGTTTATGAGGTTTATGAGGTTTATGAGGTTTATGAGGTTTATGAGGTTTATGAGGTTTATGAGGTTTATGAGGTTAGATATTGGCGGGTATATCG
>Ga0163149_10004091_pt1 | contig 16184 bp, 13 predicted proteins | sample OliLakLV19MP5G1_FD_148604 | JGI IMG/M metagenome (GOLD analysis project Ga0163149, IMG submission 148604) | Freshwater microbial mat bacterial communities from Lake Vanda, McMurdo Dry Valleys, Antarctica - Oligotrophic Lake LV.19.MP5.G1 | ecosystem: Environmental > Aquatic > Freshwater > Lake >...
GAGGAGGAGGATACTTGCAGCAGTGAGATTGTGCCGGAAGCAGCAAGACCGACAGCAGAAGCTCCTAAAGTAGCTGCTGCAACGTTGGCCAACGACATCGAGCAAAAGGACGAGGAAAAACGCCTTCGAAGCGATTTGATTCATTATTTAATAGACAGTCAGGAGGAAGACAACGACGATAAGGACAACAAAAAATCCCAAGGAAAGGTCAAAACTGCAACTAAGAGCGGTAAAGTGGAGCTGCAGGAAGAAGGGCTGTCAAAGGCAGCAGCCGTAGCTGTTGGAGTCGTTGCCTCGCCAGCTGCAGAATCAAGTTTGACACAACAAGATTCGGATCCTCCCTCGGCTTCAGCTTTAGCTGCAGCTTCAGAAGGAGAGGAACAACTGGGAAGCGTCCTAAATTCTGCCAGTTGGTTCTTTCAAGGACAATACAATCGAAAAGATGCCATGGCAACGGCAGCAGAAGAAGAAGGTGGTGGTGCTACAGAAGCAGCCCCTGCAAGCTTGTCTCCATCAAGCCCACATAGCCCGGTTGTGAGACCCGGAGCCTTTAGTGTGGTTCCAGGAATGGGGGCTATAGCTGTGATTGATGAACAGCAACAAGAGGAGGAAGATGGGTTTGATAGTAGTAGCAGACCGGATGCAGCTGCTGCTCCTACTGTTACCTCTGGTCGCACAGTGAGTTTTGGTGGTCACACTCTTGCTTCTTCCTCCGCTGCTGGCAGTGATGGATATACACAGGCTTCCTCCACTTCTCGTGCAAGTCGATCCAGCGGTGGTAGCGAATTCAACTTTATCACAACGGTTGCATATATGGTCGAGGAGGAACATGATCGAGCTCAGATCGAGGAAGAAATTCGGAATCAATTGATTCGTGAATCTGTGCATGCAGGATCGGTAGAAATTATTAGTCATTATGAAGGTGAGGAGGAGGAGGAGGAGGAACGGAGAGGTGGCAGTTTTGGTGATGAAAATACTACAACTTCACAGGAGCAACGAAAAGAGCAAAAGGAAGCAGCAACAACCATCCAGGATGGAAACGACAGAAGAAGCGGCAAGAAACATCGTGTGATAGCCATTGTTCTGCTTGCTGCTATGGTCGTTGCCCTCGTTGGGACTGTGGCACTACTAAAAGGAGTTAGTATTGGTGGTGCTGGTGATGGGATGCAGCATGGCAGTGGAAATGGCACTGATGTGGCTGCTGCTCCTATTATCGACAACAGACCGTTGCTTGAGATTGTACGAGAACGTGGATATCTTCGATGTGGACTATTCATGGCTGCTGGGTTTTGCACAGAGGATCCTGAAACAGGAACCCTCCAAGGTATCAACGTGGATCAGGTAAGCGCACGCCATATACTTCAATTCTGTCGGGAATCTGTGTTTGCGGTATAGTGTCACAGTCTCCTCACGCGCGCCACATGCATAATAATGTACATGTAGTGTCGAGCCATTTCCATGGCTGTCTTTGGTACACCCGACAATGTTGAACCCGTGTTTGTGGACTCAACAAACCAATTTGAGGCCTTGGCGAATCATTCCATCGATGTCATCACCAAGATCACCACGCATACACTCAGCCGAGGCGTCTACGAACAAGCTACACAACAAGGATATACCTTCTCAGTCCCCTACTTTTATGAAGGTCTCGTGTTTGGTGGAATCCCCTCCTTTGTGGAGTGCGCCGACAACGTGGACTTTACGGGATCTTGTCGCGACCTTACCATTTGCGTGGCAAAATCCTCCACAATCTACAAGGCTGTCAAGCATTTGCTTCCCGGCAGTACATTGGTAACCGGAAACAATTACGAGGATCTGCGAATCTTATTTGAAGCAGGTGCATGCAATGTTGTGGCTGGCGGCCCGGTCGTGCTAAGCGGGGTTGTGGGGCTTGGCAGAGACGATTCATCATTGCCAACGACAACTGTCTTGGGTCGCAGCACGTTTTCCCGGGAACCTGTCGCGGTGGTCACTCGACAGAATGACGCAGAATGGAGTAATTTGGTGAATCTGGTTATCAATGTATTCTTTCTGGCCGAGGCTCATGATATTTCCAAGTCGAATGCGTATTTACTTGGCCCGGTGCTTCAGATGACGCAAGACCCGCTATTGCTGTCCATGATGGAAGCAGTTGTGTCTGATCTTGGCAACTATGGTGACCTATATGAAAAGCACCTTGAAAACATTGTCCCTCGCAATGGCTTGAATGAATTGTACGACAATTTTCACGACAGTTCCGGTCTGTTGTATTATATGCCATTCGGAGTCTTTGACGCCGACGGCGAGGATCCTATGCCGAATATGACTATAGCTAGAGTTCAAAGCAGAGGGCATTTGCTGTGTGGAGTGAACCGAACCACAGAGACTCATCATAGTGAAGCCGTCAAAAGTTCACTTGTTGACTTTGACATCGAGTTTTGTCGAGCAGTCGCTGCAGCACTCTTTGCGGGGATTGCGACGAACAACACCGTCAAAATCGTTCATCTTTCCAGCAATCAGTCAACGGATCCTTTCAGTGCCCTTGCACACGGCGACGTTGACGTCGTTGCCGGGGCGCGAATGACATTGCAAGCGGACTACCATGAGCCAACTACAGGTCAAGGATACACCTTTTCCGCTCCATACTACTATGACAACGCCAATGACACGAACTGTTCTGCTTGTGCCCTCATGACTACAGAAAATGATCCTCAGTGGGCCGCCTTCGTGAATTGGGTTGTCATGGCTATGTTTTATGCCGAAGATAAGGGCATCGGTATGAACACATCTAGCAGCATGCCCATCGTAGGCGTCTTCGGTGGAGGCTTGAAACAGATGCTACTTGACTGTATACTGGCCGTTGGGTCGTATAGTGAGGCATACTCTCGCACAATGGAGATGACAATACCGCGAACCGGTGCGAATAGACTGAACGAGGGACTGAGGGGGGCGCAACATTACCCCATTCCCTATCTTTAAATTTAAGTTTTGAAGTCCTCTTATCCAAGCTAGTAGTAGATCGGTAGATACCGTAGTAAATTTGGAAGCTATGTCAACTAATCATAAGTAAGCGCAAGCTCTTTTATGAAGCACATTGCCCAAACAACTCTCCTTGGCTGCTTTGAAAGGCACATGTGGGGCATCTCAACTCAGAGCAGACTTATTGCACCACACTTTCCTGATTAGCTTCTCCAAGAAAGATTGTTACACAAACTTCCTGGCCAATGGTAGGTCCTTCCATGGGGAATGCAAAAACAAGGGAAGAAGAAACAAGTGGTGGACCCTCCTGGTGTCAGTTGTCAAAAGGAAATGACGCATGGACTTTCTTGAATAGCACAACCTGAAAATTGCAGTGCAACATCGTTTGCTCTAAACAGCTGGTTGAAAAAGGGAAAGGAGGGAAGAAATAAGCTTTTTAAAAGAAAGCAGACATGTCCAATGAACAAGATGAGAAGGAGGAAAAAACATCACATCTGGTTTGACACATTTTCCCCTTTTCATTGCGCTCATTGCCGGAACGACACACAGTGTCAGAAGTGAACATCTGCAGAGAAAATTGACATTCTCTGCATGGTTTATTCAATCTGTTGCACTGGGTGCCACCCATGACTTTAACTTTTAGCAGCATGCTGTGCCTTGCATCAATTCAGGGGTGATCTGACATGCATTGGCAGCAACATGATGGGTGGTGTCTGTTTCGACCAACATCAGAATTGCCACTAAGACTTGCATGTGTTGGTCCCTGCAGTGGCACATGCATCACTGAGGTCAATGCTGAGTTCTGAACATCCAACAACAAGTTGCATGGCTCAGTCATTCATCCAATGGAATGAGCAGGGGGGTGACTTTGGGTTTGCTGTTGCTTTGACCACTCCCAAGTGTGGCAAAAGACAATTGATAATCACAGCAAGCTGCTAAAGATTGTTGATTAGCCAGGTTGTGCGATGTTAGGTGTGTTGAGACAGAACATGAGAATGCAACAAGATGAAGGCATTGGACACTGTTGATCAAATGACAATGTTAATGTTGACCTGTTAATGAATCCACATGTGTTTTTGTTGACCACAAAAACAACTCTGCATCAATTTGAAGGTTCGCCTCAAAGCATCACATGATTCCAACATTGGACTTAAGTGGCAAGTGAAAAAAATGACACTGTTGATCTAACGGACACTGAATTATCAAAGAAAGCTGTTTTTGTTTTAGCTGCTCAAATTGTCTCCCTTCAGGAGACAGCTGAGAAAGAGATTGTGAGAGAGAATCCAAATGAAAACCATGTGCGCTGCTGTGAGTGAAATGACACTTGTGCTTTCACAGTTGCGTTCTGACACATGGGAAATTGCATTGGTTGCCGCGTGAAGAACATGGTTGCAACGCTTTTAGAACCAATTCAGAACAAAGTTTCATTGGACAGATCCAAGTGCATCTGACAAACTAGCTAACTGAGCAGCTAACTAAGCAGCTAACGAAGCAGATGACTAAGCAGACAATTAAGTAGCCAGTTCAGATAGACAAGACAGATTGGACAGATTGGACAGATCAGACAGATTAGACAGATTAGACAGATCAGATGGATCAGACAGATCAGGCAGATGGGCAGATCGGGCAGATTGTGTAGATCAGGCACATCATGCAGAATTGTTAGAATTGGTAGATTTGGTAGATTTTGTTGATTTTGTGCATTTGGAAAATCACACAGGTTAGACAGGAAGATGAGGCAGATTGGCTAAATTGGGTAGGTCAGATGTGAAGATTCTTTAAATTCAGCAGGTCAATTAGGTAGATTATCTGAATCGACACAGAACAGCGAAGAGTGACTGAGTCATGGCAAATTGTTGGAATTGTTTCTAAGGCTAGTGCTCTGGACATAAATAGAAAATAATTTCTTTTTGTTGCTCCTCACAGTGCTTCTGGTTAGACATCAGCTAGGCAAACATTGCACCTAGCAAAAATTTGTGGCAACTTCATGTGTTGGGCTGATTCTTTTGTCCCATTGATTGAGCAGGCTAAATTGTGCAGATTAGGTGAATCAGAAATGTTAAGCATGTTAAGCACATGAAGCAGATTGTGTAGATTAGGCTGATTCCAATGTCAAGTCTGGTGTTGGACTCACTGTCATGATGTTGCTTGTGCCAATGTTGTTAGCATGCTGTGCTAGAACTGCAATTGGCTCCATCAATTGGCTACACTTGTTAGCTCCCTGGCAGAGGTTTTGGCACCTTGGTGATGGGTCCATGCAGAACCTGCTGGGAGCTTCCAGCTACCTGACAGCCAGTTTGAATGGCCCCAAGAAGACTTGCTCTTGCCGTCAATGCATGGAAGACACACACTCAGTCATAGGAATGTGAGTGGGAGATGGGAAAACCAGCAATCTTAGTCACCTTGTTTTCCCAGGAAGACATGTTTGCAATGTGCAAGGTGTGTTGTGGATGGCTGCAATTCCTGATGGCAAAAGAGCAAATGTGCCAACTCGCAACACACACATCAGTTCTGGGCATGAATGTGAATGTCCACTCAAAGTTGTCAATGGGGAGCATGCCAAGGTTGCACTTGCCTTCAATGTCATCATCAATTTGTGTTGGCAAAAGAGAAGAAGTGTTTTCTATGTGGATTGCCATGTTAACTATGCAGTTCCTGGGGGTTCAGTCATGATCAATGCCAGACAGTGTTTGAGCAAGTTACAACAAGGCACTGTGCACAATGATTTGGGTGGTGGCTTGACTCACATCTCTAGAGATCGGGGCAACTGCAGAAGATGTAATAAAATTGCAAAAGGTCAGAAAAACTTGATGGATAAAAGGATGAGAGACTGAGTTTGGAGAGATCATTGACTGTTATGCTCAACTCTGCATCAATCGTTGAAGAACTGGACCTTGTGAGCTGTCGTTGCTCTGGGATCTTCTGGGTTACCCGGTTTTGCTGCAGAAGGGTGTTGCGAGAGGAACCATGAACACGGGCAAAGCTATGAAAGATGAACAAGGGCAAAGCTATGAAAGAACCACGACGTGGCGGTTCGAAAGAGACATGTCCCGAGCATGGCAACACAACACAACACAACACAAGCGAAGTCCTGGAATGTATGTTTGGCGAGAAGGGAAAGGAAACAAGCAGAATCCCTTGCTTTATGGTTGCCAGACATGGGCGGAGGCGTAACAAGTATGAAACAACAGACACCTTCTTCTTTTAGAGGACAGAATCACCACTCGCAGTTACTACAACGACTATGATGTTGACGTCCACGCACAAACTGTACGAAACGTTGCGTAATTGGATCGCAAAAGGACAGAAACAAAAAGAGCTGTCTTGCGACATCCGACCCAAACCACAAGTATTTTTATTCAGATATTCATGTTGGATATTGGTCTTCTTATACAGACTATAAGTAATAATAACAACCGAACGTGGTAGAAAGCACTGAAGCAAGCAACCCAACCACACCCCTTTACCGTCTGTTTGTAAAATACCTGTTCCGCTCCACCCACACGTACACGTTGCCATTGATTTGATCTAACTTTCATTATATTTCACATGCACGTAAACAAAACACTTTGAATCGAATCACATCGAATCGATCGTTTTGCTGCGAATTGCTTTTTTGGAATTTTTATAAATTATTTTTCGTTCTTCTCCATACATCGTGACGTGTAATGGATGCTCCTGCTGTACTCGTGTTATTTAGAGTGGATTACAATCCCATTTGTTTTTTGGCGACCATCACTTTGACTTCACTGGCACTGGGAATCTTGACCTTGGGCATTTTGGGCATTCCAAAGCGCGACTTTTTCTTTTCTTTTCCGTCTTTGGTCTTGGCATCTTTGCCATCCGCACTACCACCTTCCGTGGCGCCTTCTCCCTCGGTGGCCGCGCCTCCTCTTACGCTCGCCAATCGCTGTCGCCATCCTGGCTGAGCACCTCCTTCGGCGCCTTCCGCTCCAGCAGCGCCGTCCTTGGGGTGGGTTTTTCTCCAAGCATAATACCCACCGCCACCAATGGCGGCTGTGGCGAGAATTCCAATTGCGATAACGGGCATGTTGGTTGACGCTAGCTAGCTAGTAGTATTTAATTTCTTGTCGTCTTGTGGCAGTGATAAAAGAAGGCTTTCGCCGTTGGTTACCTTGCTACAGTACCCTAGTAGTTAGCTACTAACTAGCTTGTTGTTTGAGAAAGGTCATTCTTCATTTTCGTCAATCATCAATCATGATTTTGGCAATGACTTTCTCATTTTCTCGATCATGTGTGAGTTCATCAAGCGTCGTCAAAAGTGATCAAAAGTTGTCAAAAATAAATTCCAAGTGCCAAGTGCCAATGTGTTTCGTGTTCACCGTCAGTCAAACACGATGACCTCGTACGTACGAGGTACGGTATTGAAAATTGTACTGTGCTGACAAAGTACGTTATGATTGGTGCAGATGCAAATACAGGCTGTTCAGTTTTATCACTGCAAAACAGACCAGACATGCAGAATCTCCAGCTGCTGCCGGAGCACACTAAAGAACAAGAGAAGTGTCCATAGAGATTCATTCCACGGCAACTTCTACTACTAGTAGCTAACTAGCGGCATTTAATTACCCATTTCTGAGAGGTCTAAAGATTAAAGAATCACAATTTCGGTTTTTTTGAGAAGGCCCCATCAAGAGATCCGTAACGTAGTACAGTTCTACTGGTAAATTTTGAACGAGGCATCCATCAAATCCATCACCAGGAATACAATCCATCCATCATCTTGTGGTAGCTATCGTTTTTGATGGATGCTTGCATGGATTCATTGATGTCTGCCACAAATACAGATTGCTTCCAAGGAAAAAGTAGACGCGCATTATTCAACATCACATTACAAACCAAACGACTATCTAATAATTCACCATGGTTCCCGCTCTAAATTTGAATTTGGTAGCGGCATTGCTGCTCCTCCTCCTAGTTGTGTCAACACCGTCTCATGGCTTTTCGGTGCAGCATCCATCACTCTTCGTGAAGTCCTTGACTTCTTTTTCGTCCAAGTCCCGTTTGCACATGGAGGGTTTGGATGTGGCCACCACCGAATCACTGGCCACCTCTGCCACGGCTACCTTGTCGCTCGCCCAGCAACTCGACAGCTTTTGGCAAACTTCTCCGTACACGGCAGCAGCTTTGGTCTGTGGATTCAAGGCGAGTGCGGCCGATTTGGTCGCCCAAACATCAACGCCGTCGGCAGAAGATGACGACGAGGACGCGGTGTCTCTTTCCATGTCCGCAGCAGGAGCCGAGAAGGACGAGGAGGAGATCAGCTCCTTGTCGTTGGGGGGCCAGTTCCAAAAGACGCTTCAAAGCCTTGGCGACAGCATTGATCTCAAACGCAATTTGGCCTTTCTCTTGTATGGCTCTTTGTATCAGGGCTGCGTTCACGAATACGTTTTCAATACACTCTACCCGGAATGGTTTGGAATTGCCACTACCCCGGATGTTGTCGCTGTGAAAGTCGCCTTCAACTTGTTGATTCAAACCACGCTTGTCACATTGCCCGTGGCGTATATATTGAAGGCGTTGATTCAAAATGAACCGGAGACCACGACTACAGAAAACAACCAATCCATAACGACAACAACAACAATGACCGAGGACGAGGATACCCTCACAACACTCCCACAACCTCTTCAATCGGCCATGGACAAATATTGGCAAGACATTCAACACCAAGGATTGTTGTGGAAATGTTTTGCCCTCTGGGGTCCTGTCCAGTGTTTGACCTTTAGCATTGTCCCAGAACATTATCGGGTGACCTTTATTGCCGCCGTATCCTTCTTTTGGTTGATTTTATTGAGTCGCATCAGTTGCAATGAAAATATTATGGATGTCGACGTTGTGGAGAAGGAATGAATACAATCTTTATTATCGAAAGCAATTATGATACAGTACACGGCAGCAGACGAGCATGTCAAACGCAAAGGACGATGACACGATACCCCCATGTATATATGGCGCAAGGAACCTTCCGATGCGTACATCCATCCAAGCGATATTATATGCACACATATATATATGGACAGAGAGATATGCATCGTTGTCATGTGCCCACGACGACGCCGACGACTGACGGACTGAGTGAATGCTACGTACTACTACTAGGTAGCTACCAGCGATCGCACGAGATACGGTCATGTACTGTTGGGTAGGCCAAGGAGAGACTGCTGCTACTACAGTACGAACTGTACGGCAGAACCAAAAAAGTGCGAATCGATATCTCGACTACTACAAGCTATTCGTAATCAAATTCTTATACCTTTTAGAGCTGTGTGTTCTACTTTTTTATCATTTCTACTATTCTTAGACCTCTATCTATCTATCTAGTAGTGTAGTAGAAGGAGTCGAACAGGTAAGAGGAGGCATAGGGTAACATCTATGGTGTAATATTAGTCCACGGGGGCGGCGGCATAGGGATTCCTTCCCTTTGCATGCTCCAATAAGTACTAACTTACTAAATGTCTATTAGCGAACAATAAAGTCGATTCCAAAATACTGCAGGCCGGGCTTTGTCTTTCGAATGAACTCAAACAGAAGCGCAACACATGCAAATGTGTTTTAGTCTGACGTTTGCCTCTTCCATGTGCTACAGTACACATCATAGAATAGCACGGAGGTCGTCCGTGTCCGCTGACACACAGGACAAGTTTTGAGTTGTTCTGGAATGGAATGATCCCACATGCAGTAAATAGCATATTCATTTGATGGTGCATGACAACTGAGTTGGTCATGACGACCTATCCTCAGACAAAGCTCACAACAGGTGGAAAGGATTGGGTCATTATTGAGAAGCCATCAAGCCATATTTCAGCATTAGGGTTTACAGAAGATGCTACAATCATGACGAGCTAAAGTGCCAATCTTCGACCGTGATATACTCGAAGAACTGTCTTCCATGCAAGACAGTCGTAGGGCTAAACCGAAATAGGCAGGAAGGGGGGTGCTACCTTGCAGCTACTACAACGAAATGTAAACGTAATAAATTTAAATAGCAGTTCGGAACCTGAATTCCTGTAAAGCATAGGAGTCAGTTTATGCGAGAGGGCTGGCACCAGCGCAGAAAAGCCAAGCACGCTTGGCATTGGCTGATAATCAAACACTATGTGAATCTTCTTTTTGTCGGGCTACTGGATCTCAGTAGCATTTTCTTCCTCATCACTGCTTTCGGATAATTCGGTAGAACCCAAGCTTTGCAAAGAGAAATTCGACGAGCGTCTCCTATTTGGTGGCGTGGGTGCTCCTTGCGCTGTTTCCACAGAGTGTCTGGATCCATTCAGCGGTGTCTTGCCATTCACATCCCCAGGCTGATGCTGCTGCTGCTGCGGAAAGTAGTAGTGATTCCCATCTGCTTCATCTTGTAAAGATGTGAGGTCCTCCTCATAACAGGCCGACGAGTCGGTTTCCGTGAACATGCCAGAGGAGAAGTCAAAGTCGTCGCAAAGGGGACGAGGAGGGGAGATTTCATCATGACTTTCAGCGTCTTCTTCGACCAATGAAGTCTTTCGTTCGGGCATGACGGGTAATTTGGCAGAATCTCCGTCAGAGTTTGATTTGGCAACGGATTGCTTTCTTGTGGGCATGACGGGGCCATCTGGACGACATTCTTGGTTGGGTTCGGGAGATTGGGCAGTGGACTGTTGGGATTGACCATGGGGCCGCTGTGGGGGTCTTTGAGGAGCCCCTTGCACCGGGTAGGACGTAAATTTCAAATCTGGATCAGCTTTTGGTCCGGTATGTTCTTCTTTTAAGTCGTGTGATGGGATCGGAACAGCAGTGATAGAACATCTGCTATCTACGTTGATGTCTGATTCCGAATAGTATGCCATACCCCACGACACACTTTTCCGAGAAGAAGCGTTGGAAGACGTTTGCAAGGATGATTGCAAGGAGAGAGACGATATCCGCGGAGTTTTACCAGCCAATTTCGGCCGCGGTTCGATCTCAGGTTTCTGATCATGGTTGTTAGGGGTGTTGTCTTCGTCGTCGTCGTCCTCGTCGTTGTGAAAGCTAGCAGGACTGCCAAAATGTTCCCCTCCGAAAGGGTTTTCTTCATGCTCATCGAAAGGAGTTATTGGAGCAGTTGGGATGTGGTTCAACGAAGGGGCTTTTTGCATATTTGCACTGTTGGTTGAATTATTTAACTGCGACACAACTGCGCTGATTTCTCTCTTGACAACGGATTGCCTGAAACTTTCTTGCGGCATGAAGTAGACACTGTACATCAAATTGCCAAAAATAAGAAGTATGACTGCCAGATCATTCATCCACACCACCACGCTCCTTACAAAGAAGCTAGTCTTTGGGTCACTGCCAACGATGATCAATATTGGAACTGCGAGATGCAAGATAATATTCAGCAATGGCTAAGTGTATGCCCGAAACAACGATACAGAACAAAACTCCGCCAGGCATTCAGCAACGAGGGAACCAACAAAAAAGCTTACCTCCCACAATCATGATTTGCAAATGGGACACCACCGCAAAGGAAACGTATTTGCCTTCACTAAATTTGGTGGGAATATCTCGGGCCTTGTAGCAAAGAAAGCACGCCACGGCCAATAACGATATATGATAGGCCCCAATCAGACCTCCAAAGATAACCCACGAGTCGCTCGTACAATAGCCTTCCGATTCGAGCGGTGCTCCAAATTGATCTTCTCGAATAATCACGCGTTCCCAGGTCAGTGGATCGACGAAATTCCAAGTCACCAGAATGGCGACATCAATCAAGAGGACTATACCAATAATGGCGGCAATTTCTTGAATGGTGACAAAATAATGTCGTGACATGTACGGGCTATAGCGTGCTTGCTCGGCGGCTTGTCGAAAAATATGATAGACCCGTAATATCTTGGCGAAGAGTGTTCCAAACGTCACCGAAAATCCAACGCTATACATCCATGGAATCGCCATGCACGATTGAGGTGGATGCTGGTTGTCATGATCATCTTGTGCGGCCAAGGGCACAATGGTACAACTCGAGATCAAACAACCCAACAAGACCAACCACAAAAAGTAGGGTTGACTGCAACGTACCGGCGCCGATCGTCGTTTGAGCCACAACCAAGTGGCACATCCTCCAATGGCCGCCACATTAATGGCCAATAAACAATAGGCCACAATTTCCAGTGCCTGGGGAATGAGGTTGGTGTCCTCGGGGACTTCAAACGAACAGTCGGCGCCGGAAAATCGAATGGATTTACAGACGCACTTGCCACTGACATCGGCGGCACCATTTTCCGGATGACAATATTGATCGCAATGGGGACCCGCCGTCCCGGCGGGACAGAGATCGTGATGAAAATAAGCTTGATACAAGTCATCCATTGTCGCATTAATACTAGCTGCAAACAACCACTTGTTCAACAACGACACCACGGTCGTGTCGAGATCATGTCGCATGGGCCATACAATCCATTGCGTATGAAATCGTTCGCGGGTCACTTCCAAGGTCATGGGCTCCAAGGACGCACGATAGTGCAATTGCAATTCATCATCGACGTGCAGGACACACCTGCCTGTCTTTAAAAAGGTCAAACATTCTTCGGTCGAAGCGCACATTTGAAAGGGTAGGGTCGGAAATTTTTCTTGGACCAGTCGGGCATAAAAGGTTCCTGCTTTGAGACAGGCCTTGACGGAGCCCACGCCATCGTCACTATCCAAAGAGGCCGCGGCCACGGTAATGTCCGTCAAGGAATTGTACTCTCGTTGGGGTTGTTGCTGTTGTGGGAGTGGTTGTTTCGGCAAAGACGACGACGACGACGATGATAGCACGTTCTCACCGCCAAAGAAGGATGTAGGAACATGGTTTTCCTCTTTTTGTGCTTCTCCTGCCGATTCTCCTGCCGATTCTCCTGCTGCTGCTGCTGATGCTGGGTCTTTTAATTTCATGGTCGCAATGGTACTTTTCAACCAAGTCGGTGTGAGTTTGGCACGCATACTCCGTTCGGGTGTGGCATAATAATTGCCAATAATAATGTCTAGGTCGTTGCAGCCCACATACTTTTCTTCCTCGTCCTCGTGGTTGTCAGGATGGGATTGTTGCAGTACCATTTGTTGCTGTTGTTCAATGAGCGAGTACTCGTCTGGCTCTTCCACTTGGCAGTCGTGGGCGACCAAATTGAGGGCGGCATCATATTGGGTCAAGGCATGATGACTGATATTCCAACGTAAGTCGACATTATCTTGAGCTGCAAATTGTTGCAATCTCTCCATCAAATCCAATTGAAAGCCGGTAAAGTTGCCACTGGAATTTTGTGCAAAGGCAAAGGGTGGTGCATGCAAGACGGCCGCGCGCAGTGTAATCTCGGAGGGAAAGGAAAATGGCAGAGGCGCAACGGGCACATTTTCCAGGGTGGTCCTGTTCCCTGCGGTCTCCTCTTGGGCAAGTTGATCCTGTAGCGTTACAGTAGGAAGTCCCAGCAGGATCACTAGCAGCAACCATGGCACCCAATGTCGTCGTTGGAAGGAATATATTCTTGATAGATGCATCGGTCGTAGTGGCGAGGAGAAAGAGGGAGACGAGCTTATCCGTATTGCCTTCATTCTGTCTTGTAGCGATGTTGAGATGATATCTGTACTTGAAGGACCAAAACCAATTCTCTTTGCACAGAGAGTTAGTACTGTAGGTAGCTAGCTAGTAGACTATTTGTACATGCAATGAAAGACTGTTGCCGTCGGATGTGTCTGTCTCTGGGCTTCTTCTGATAATAGATGGGTGGTAAGCAGTAGCTTTGCCAGTTAGCTAAGCATGGAGAAAAGGAAGTGTGATATACTGCATTTAAGCTAGAGCTATTAGTATACAATAATGGTAAAACCCTGCATGGAGTGATAAACATGTTGTTGCGGTATTACCGTACACTACAGTAGAACGACGTACTCATAGCTAGCTAGTCTACTATTAGCTAGCTACTGAGTAGCTAGTCTACTAGCTAGCTAGCTGGTAGTAGTACTGTATTACGTAATAGCTACTTCAGGCGCTACGTTGTTGTAGTCCTGAGTACTCCGAGTAGTTTTAGTGAAGTGTGCAGTATGGTACACTACGACGTACTACTATGGTACTTAGGTTCTACTGACAACTCCCAACTTACGGTCATCCTTTGCTCTCTATGCAGTCTCTGATGAATGACATTATCTTAAAGTATTGTGACCATTGAGTGTGTTTTTAATTGTCAGAAATCCTTCATGCAGTCAAAGGAGTGATAAAGGCATGAAGCAATTAAATCTTTTTCAATTTGACACGAGTGCGGTACTGTACTGCTCCATTTCGATGTTGTTCTTCGAAGCGAAATACTATAATGCAAAAAATTAAACGGATAAGCAGTGTTAGAAAATACTGGTCCATTGCCCTTACCTACTACCGGTAGCTAGCTATGGTCTCGTGTTCCGAATCTGGCACAAAAGCTTTACGAATCCGGCACAACACCTTTACCGGCATCAGCCTGTTGCTGTAACGGCATCCGAAGTGGCAACCGTCCGGCGAATAGGTGTGCAAGGGTTCTTTACTCAACTGCATGCCATGCCTTTTGTTCACTTTCTGGCGTCTTGCTTCTTCAACCGTCTCCTCCCTCTGGACCTTTCGATAAACGACTAAAAACTACCACGATTAAAACATCGCGCATTTCCGTGTGCATGATGCGCGCCGGCGGTTCACATTCAACGGAAGAGTTTTTGCGGGGCACGTGACCGAAAAGGAGAGAATTCGGCAAGAACTCTCTCCCCCGGGCGAGCTTTTCGCAGTGAGATTGCGAAAGGGAGAGTTTTTTTCGTGTCGGGAGAGGATTTTGAATTCCACGGCATGTCCATGTAGAAAATGCACTGAACCGAGCGATGACATTCATTCTGTCCGGCAACCGCGGTGTTTGCTACCTATCAACACAGCAACCAAAATGTCATCATTGTGCCAAAGCAAGATCTGTTTTTCAGCTCAATGCATGCACCACAATGAGTGACAGTGACAGCTCAGCTGGCGTTCAAGTCAACATCATCACGGTGAAAGATTTTTTGCACATGGGTCTGCGACTCGCTGGTTTCTCTAGAAAAAGGATCCGCAGGTGTGCAGAAGCAACAAACTGCCAACGGTTCAGGGATCGACATGGCCCAACGCCAAAATCTGTGGCCCAAGTGTGGGAAGAGATGCAAACAACAACAATCGCCGAGGCTTTTGTGGCAGCCGAATGTCGGGATCCTAGGCATTGCCTCATGGCATTGCACTTTGTCAAGCGCTGTGACACGGAATCAGAAAGGGAAGCAACTCATGATGAGCCAACAATGAAGATGCGAGACTGGCGTTGGCATTTTCTTGAGCGCATCCAGGCTCTGAAAGCGGCTAAAATCGTTTGGCCTGAACCACTTGGGGATGCCATTTGGGTCATCAGCATTGATGGCGTTGACTGCTGGACTTTGGAACACAATCATGAAGAGCATGCCCAAGACCCTGCAAGACACTCTCACAAATGCAACAAGGCTGCACTCCGCTGTGAATTGGGTCTTTCATTGAATTCTAACAAGCTCATTTGGATGAATGGACCGCACGAAGCTGGCAAGTTTTCTGACCGGAAGATCTTCCGCAAGAAATTGCCAAAGAAGCTGAAAGCGCTAAAGAAAATGGGAATTGCCGACGGTGGTCACACCAGTTGTCCGCAGCAACTCAGCATGCCCAATGCACATGATTCGAAGTCTGTTAGAAAATTCAAATCAAGGGCACTGAAGCGACAAGAAAGATTCAACAACAAAACAAAGTGCTGCCAGGTCTTGTCGTCACGATTTCGGCACGGTGAACGTCGATTTCCAGTTTGTTTCGAAGCAGTTTGTGTTCTCTGCCAGCATGACATTGAAAATGGCTCACCCTTGTTCAATGTTCATGCAGGAGATCTTCAAAATTAAAACAATTAGCACTCATCGTCATTTGTGTCATCTGGCACTTTCTTCCCTTCTTTGACAGTCTCGATCATGTCCTCTTCAATGTCATCGCACGAGTCAGCCTGAGACCCGACACCCCGCATTTTGTTTGTCTTGCTCGCTTTCTTTTTGTCTTGGAGCATTTTAGAAGTCTTTTCACGAGCTGTCTTTCCATCTGCCAGCGGCTTGAACTGGTGAAGTCGTGTTGACTCTGTTGCTGTGATGTCACTGAAAATTGAAGGCACCAACTCCCTCACCGCTGCACGTGTCAGTGCAGTTGACACTTCGCGGGCAGGGTTCTCTGGGGC